>OMCP01000168.1_pt1 | contig 25499 bp, 26 predicted proteins | sample 1646051 | NCBI WGS metagenome assembly OMCP01 (sample SAMEA103958146, study PRJEB25191) | human gut metagenome
ATTTTAATATTTATACTTTCTCTCTATTCTATTATTAATTTTTTCAGCTTCTTTCAAAACTTGAAGCTGATATTCGGCAATTTCCTTCAATGCCATAATCTATCCATCTTACTTTTTTCCTCACGTATCATTTGAGCCTTATGAGATTCAAGATTTGATAAAACTGTCAATTCATTTATAGTTGCATAATCTCTAACATTACTTTTCCTGGCAGGTTCAGGGTTGCATCTCTCCATGTTTTTGCTGTAAAACCAAACAATGCTACGTTTAGTAAATCTGCCTCTTCCACATAAGGAATCCACTTTATATCTTCTTGGTAATCACATGCTGGAATTAAATAATTTTTAAAGTGGTCGAATTCGATCACTTTAAAATTGGGATTATAAATTTGTTCCCATGTTTCTAAGAACTCTAGCAGGACTTTCGCTTTTTCAATAATCTGCAGCATTTCAATATTATTTGTTACTTCTCGATCTTTCCTTCTCAAAGATAAATACCTAAAGAATCGTACACGATTCCTCTTTTTTCAAATTTTAAAATTAGACAATCTGAAAGTTGTCACTCTATCAGTCGATTCTCCTCGCCCCAGACACAGAACTAATCCAGCACAGTCATCAGCGTTTTTCCTCGTTCCGAAAGCGTATATTCCACCTTCGGCGGGATCTGCGGATACTCGGTGCGGACAATCAGTTTATCCACTTCCAGCTCCTTGAGATTCGTGCTGAGAGTTTTGTCGGAAATGGTTTTCAGATACCGTTTCAACTCATTGAATCTCACCGTCTCAAACTCCATCAGGCAGTAAAGAATGACCATCTTGTGCTTGCCGGAGATCAGCGACAACGTATAGGCAAATCCGGTATCTTCGAAATTGGCGTTCTCAATATAGTTCTGTATCATTCACTTTCTCCTAAGATAGTACCTGTCATAATTATCAGTACTTGAATTTACAATTTGCGTAGATATAATTATAAGCAGGATGAACAGTCCTGTCAATATGATCACAAGGAGGAGTTATCATGAGAACAAAACTGAATATTATATAAAAATGTACAATTAGTCTGGTTGTCTTAAATGATTTTTTAGTCTGTATGATTTTCCTGATATAGGTACTACATGTGCATGATGTAATATTCTGTCCATTATTGCATTTGCAACTACTGCATCATAAAATATTTCATCCCATTCATTAAAATTCATATTTGTGGTCAGTATTCTATCTTACAGCCACAACTCCCCAGCATCTAACTCGGCAACTCAACATAGTGACATTTATCGTGGCAACTCAACTCTCACACTTTTTGAGCTAATTTGCCCTTCGATAAGTTACCGAAGAGCATTTGTAGGGTGTTTTTTGCATTTTTTACCCCCGTAAAAGTATGACAGTTTCCTATCTTTGTAACCCTAATATTGCTAATGTTGGTTTACCGTTTTCACGTATCTTTTCTTCAAGTTCCCACTCATGATTCTGAATATAGCTCACCTGCTTAGCATTAACCTTCTTAACAGCCTGGATACGATATTCCCACTCTGGATCAACCGGATCCTTTACATCCATTGGCCTATAGGCTTCCATTGGTTCCCAATACTTTCTGGCAATTATAGTGTGTGTGGTAAATTTATTCTTGTTCTTATTATACAGATTGCAAAGCACAAGATATTTCTCACCATGAAATCCTGCCTGCCGCTGCTTGGCAATGTCTTCATGGGCAGTAACCCAGGTCAAATACCTATTATGCGCAGAATCGTTTTTATCATATTTAGGTTGCATTTTTCTTGGAAAAAGCTCAACGATTATCCAATTAAATGCCATTCTATCGCCTGCGCCTCTTTTGTAATATGTATTAAGAGAAATCACATCAACCCACTTTCCTTTAGTATCAATGGAATTGACAATATCTCTAACAATAAAAACTGCTGCCGATTCTCCACTTTCAATGTAACTTATATACTCGCTATCATGTTTCCAGTCCTTCATTTCTGGCATGCAAACACCTCCTATGCCTTTGTTATCAATTTTCTTCCCATATCCATTAATGGTTTTCTGTACTTATATACGAGACCACTTACTATCGCTACAGAACCTAAAATTTTTAAGTTATGGCTTCTATGTGCCTCCTGCTGCTTCTCGTAAAAAGTTTTATTCTCTGTATCCTTAGCATATCGCTCTTTATCCATCTCAGCCATACGCTTTCTTATAGTTTCTCTTTCTTCAGCAGTTTCAGCTTTTTCCATATTTAATTTTAAAATCTCATATTCTGTGCTGTCTGCTTCTCTGAGTTTTTCCATATAACCGTCATTTAATTCCACTATTGTCGTGTCGAATTCAGAAGCATCCTGCATAGCATTAAGCGCAGTATCTTTATAAACATGCACTTTTCTCATATGTTCTTCACTCTTATTAAAACGGCGTTTTGAAACTGGCTTTGTACTATTTGACATTATTCTTCCTCCTCATTCGCTAATTGGCCTAAAACAAAATTACATTCTGATATCTGCTGCTGGTCCGCTGTTATTTCACGCTGCAACTGCTCTATGGTAGACAGCTTCTGGTTAATGGACTGATTTCGTCTTTCAATTTCTTCCTGAAGATATCTTGTAACATCCTCCTTTGAAAAGGACTCATCCCCCGTCTCCTTTGCCTTTTTAGCTGCTGCCAGGTACGTAGCTGCGATACCACCCACAACCGGAACAGCCGCAGCAGGCATCATCATAGCTGCACCTACCAAGCCACCAGCCATACCAGCATATTTAGGCGAACTCTTAAGAAACTTATTTAAATCACATTCTGTAACCACGTGGCCATCTTTCCTAGATGCCTTTTCTGCATACAGCTTTCCACTTCGAATCCATCGTCGTACAGTTTCTGGCTGAGTATTAAGCATTTCTGCAATTTGTTTTACATTATAAGTATCCACTGAGCGCACCTCTCTTTCCATATCTCTGGAATTATAATATCACCTTTATACACATTTTGCAATATAAATGTTGTATTAAAGTAGTATTAAAGTTAAAAACCGGTAAGCAAACCACTCTCAGTTCACCTACCGGCCCGTTTATTTTTCAAACCTAGATACAAACTGTTTTCCACAGTTTCTACAAACAATATTATAATTCGCTTCCTTCTTAATAAGATACTGATGTGTATTCCACCACTTCATTCGACACTTATCAGAGAAAAATTTCTTGAGTTTTCTTTTAGGCGGTTGTATTACCACTTCTCCACATTCCTGACAATAATGCAAATTCGCAGCCCGTACAACACGCAATGAGGATTTTCTGCCATAGCTGTTTCTATTTCTTTCTGACATTGTTCAAATTTTCTTTGTATCATCAACTGCCTGCATCTTTCTTCCAATGTATGACTCATTTCGCATTCCTCCTTTGCTTTACCTGTATTATAATTTTTTCCTTGTCAGAATAGTGTGGGAATTGCCTTATGCCATGTGAGAATTCTGTGAGAATGGTAACCATGTGTAAAAATGATGCGAAAAAAGCAGATAACCTTAAAACATATTAGCTTAAGGTTATCTGCTTTTTTTAGATTAAAAGAATTTTTTATTTTTAAAATATATGATTTCTGCTATTACAATGATGAGTGATATCATTATCACAGTGAAATATCCATACCGCCATTGCAGCTCCGGCATGTATACAAAATTCATTCCATACCAGCCTGTAATCAATGTAAGTGGAAGAAAAATAGTTGTGACAATGGTAATTACAGCCATAATTTTATTTTGACGTGCATCCTGCATTGATTGATACAGTTCACGTATCTGGATCACATTTTCACGAAGAAGATGTACATGATTTTGCAATTGTTCCACACGGTGCATAAATCTATCCCAACCTTGTGTATCCTGTTCAGATTGATAAAAATCACAGGTACTAAACAATTCTGCAATGTCTATCAACTGTTCATAATAAATATTAAACTCAGAAAGTTTTTGCCTATGCTTTGTCAGTGATGTAAAAAAATTATTATTCCCTCCTGCTCCCCCACTTATTTTCTCTTCCAGTTTGTCTAGCTCAGACTCCATATGAGAAAAATACAATGTATCCTCTTCTATCATATGCTCCATAATCCGTAACAGCAACTGTTTCGGTGTATCAACTTCCTGAAACATCTTCGTCTGCTTTTCTATCCATGCCTTCATTTTTCCTTCATCTTCGACAAAAAACACTTTCCTGCCTGTCAAATAGAATCCAAATGAAAGCTGTGCTTTTTTCTGTTCATTCTTTTGTGGAAGCCGAATTGTACCGAGAATGCACTCTTTAAACAGCTCTGCCTTACAGTATCGAATAGAACCAAGACTGTGCAGCATCTCCTTTTGATAAGCAAATTCCTCTTTTCTTTCCCGAAACTCTGCTGTGCTCATAACAGCAAATAAACATGAATTATCTGTATATTGCATAAAAATCCCTGCCTTCTCTTTATTTGTCTCTTTCCCTCATGCGGTAACCAATACCGGTTTCTGTCAGTATATACTCCGGTTTTGCAGGATTATTCTCAATTTTTCTTCTGGTTGATGCCATAACAGAACGTAAGACCTGTGTATCCTCACCATAACCATCTCGCCAGATTTTTTAAAGAATTGTATGGTATGTCAGCACTTTACCCGGGTTTCTCATAAATAGATACAAAAGGTTATATTCCATTGGCGTCAGATGTATCTTCTGTCCGCTTTTATATACCATATGTTTTCCATTATCCAAACAAATTTCTCCATTGGTGTAAACAGCATCATCCGGCTTTTATTTCAGTTTGGACAAAAGAACAACCGTCTCCACATGTTCCGTGTGTGGAAACATATCCACCGGTTGCACTTTCTTAAGTTCATACCCATGCTCTGTCATATATCTTATATCTCTTGCAAGCGTTGCGCTGTCACAACTTACATACACCATCTTCTCAGGCTGCATCTTTATGACCGTATCAAGCAATGCTGTGTCGCAGCCTTTTCTTGGTGGGTCTACTACGATAACATCTGCATAGCCACCATGTTTTGCATAATATTCAGGAAGCACCTCTTCAGCTTTGCCGACAAAGAATTCTGCATTAGTAATGTTATTCATTTTTGCATTATTTCTTGCATCACGAATAGCATCAGAGATAATTTCGACACCGTAGACCTTTTTAGCTGAACGTGCTAAGAATAGCGAGATTGTTCCGATTCCGCAATATAAGTCCCATACTGTTTCATTTCCGGTAAGTCCGGCATATTCTAATGCTGTTTCATATAACTTTTCTGTCTGGACAGGATTGACCTGGAAGAATGACTTTGGCGAAATGTTGAATTTGATATCTTTAATATAGTCGACTATATATTTTCGTCCATAGATGTTCTCCATAACCTTGCCCATAATTACATTCGTATTACATAGGTTTATACTTAGTGAAATGCTTGTCATTCCCTTGACTTTCGATAACCTTTCGGCTAACTCCTCCTGGTCAGGAATCTTATTTCCATTAATGATAATGCACACCATTATTTCGCCCGTTACAAAAGCTTTTCGAATCATAACATAACGAATTAGGCCTTTTAGTGTCACTTCGTCATATGGTGCAATATTTTTCTCTGCCATAAATTCCTTGATAATTCTAAGAATTTCTTCATTTTCTTCGACACCAAGGTAACACTTTTCATTTTCAATGATAACGTGGGTTCTTCCGGCATAGAAGCCAGATACTAACTCGCCTTTATCATTTAAACCAATAGGAAACTGTGCCTTATTACGATAATGATATGGTGTCTCCATTCCAATAATAGGATAAATGGTGAAATCTGTAACCTTGCCGATTTTCTCTATATTAGTCTTTACTTTATTCTCTTTGAACCTGAGCTGCTCGCTGTAATCTGCTGCCATTATCTTACAACCACCACATCTTCTGGCAACTGGACAGACAGGTGTAACACGATGTGGAGATGGTTTGATTACCTCCATTAATTTAGTAAATGCGAAATTATCATGGGCTTTAGTAATTCTTACACGACATACATCGCCTCTTACTGCATCTTTTACAAATAATGTATAACCATCAATTTTAGCAATTCCCTCGCCACCTGTTCCAACATCTTCTATCTCAACAGTATACTCTTCATTCTTCTTATATGTATGTGGAGTCAAAGTCTCCTGCACTTTATTTTCATTACACATCTTCACATATTCTCCATTCCTAAGGCTTCTATATCGTAAGAATCGCAAGCTGAATTTCACTTTCTACTATTTCTACATATTATGCAAAAATATATGTAAAAAGCCGAATGCAATGCCTGCGACACATTTATTCTTCTTACAAATCTGCTTTTCTTATATTTGAATCTAATGCTCTATTGAAGCCATACCACTCTGAGCCGTCCTGTGGTCTGCCTCCAAGTAAAATCTCAGATATTGTTTCTAACTTCGCATCTGCATTATCAGCTAAATTAATTGCAAATGCCTCAGGTAAAGCAGGTTTCTTTGGAGAACCATATTCTAATTCGCCATGATGAGCAACTATGCAATGTTTAACCTCTCTTGCTAATTTCTCTGGGAATCCCGGAATCTCTCTGACTTTATCACTAACCATTTCACATCCGATTACGATATGACCAAGTAACTGTCCATAATCTGTGTAGTCATTCTTTGGAAATGATGATAATTCCTTAACTTTACCAATGTCATGAAGTAATGCTGCTGTAATAAGTAAATCTCTGTTTAAAACAGGATATGCTTTTGCAAAATAGTTACACATATTTGTTACAGATAACGAATGTTCTAACAAGCCTCCGATAAAACCATGATGAATAGTTTTAGCTGCTGAATGACCTTTGAATTCATCGATAAATTCCTTATCATCTACGAAAAATGCATTAAGTAATGCATTAAGATACTGATTCTTAACTGAATTAACATATTCCATTACATTTGCATACATTGCATCTATATCTTTAGTGCTGCAAGGAAGGTAATCCGCAGGCTTATATTCTCCCTCATCTGCCACTCTTGCACCTTTTATATTCAACTGTAATGCCCCGTTAAATGTAGTTACATCTGCGTTAATGTCTACATAATCTAGTGCTTCAAATTCATTTATTCCCATTGAATGTGGATCCCATATTTTTCCATCTATTGTGCCTGTTTTATCCTGTAATATTACATTATCATAAGGCTTGCCATTCTTAGTCATTGCAGAGCTTCTCTGCTTACATAAATAGATTCCTCTTACTGACTCTCCATCTCTTAATGTCTCTATATATTTCATATTTTACCTCTTTCTAAAATCAACTTATATACTATCAATTTGAACTGTATATCTTATCTCCTTATAACCGTCTTTGCCTTTTCTCATTACCTTAATGGTAACCTCATCTCCAACCTGGCATTTCTGCAGAATTGATGTAAATGTCTTGAAATCTGACACTTTCGTACCATTGAATTCTGTTAATATATCACCATTCATCACACCTGCTGTATAAGCCGGTGATTTTTCTTCAGTATTTGATATATATATTCCATAAGGCATATCCTTGTCAATATTCTCGATAACATCATCTGTTACCTGTTTGCCATGAATACCCAGGTATGTAATTGTCTTATTACACATAATTTTATTAACGTATATTGCAATTCTTTTAAATGATATAACAGAGACAACATTTTCACCGATACTGTTGCCATTTAATTCATTATTTACCATTCCGATAACATTGCCATAGTTGTCAAATGCGAAACCATTCATAAAACCGGTCGTAGAAATATCTGTTGCCATAATTTCAAGTTCCGTATCCACTATATTATATGTATTTCCAACAGAAGTCAATGAACCCTTGACAATAAATTTTTCTTTTCCATATGGATTTCCCATAAATGTAATCTCTTCTCCTGCTTCTATCTCATTATCCGGATTATACTCTGCTGCCGAAAGTGTCTCTTTATCTTCATCTTTAACATCATCCGTATTAATAATTACCGTTGCAAGACCATATTTCTCACTCACATGGTCTACCATTCCTTTATATCCTCTGTTTCCTAAGTATACCGTTACTTCCCTGTTATCCTTAATAAAATCATATGTTGTAAGTATTCTTATCTTATCATTTAACACAGTAATAAGTCCACTTCCGTAATTGACATTATTCTGCTCTACGTTTTCCCATTCATCTTCTTCATTTACACAGAGTGTTACGACAGAATTACCCATATTCTTAAGTCTTTCTTCTATCGTCTTGGTGGTCTCTACAGGACTAGTCTCTTCTGTCGTAGAATTACTCTCTGTCACCTTTGAATCATTTATTTCTTCTGTACTTTTTTTATCATCACTCATTTTATTAAGATATGGTTTCATAAACACGAACACCATACACGCAACAGCTCCCATAATAATTCCACACATAACAAGAAAAAGTAACAATTTTCCCAATGTAAGTCTCTTATTATTTACTACTTTTTCATTTACAAACTTAAATTCGCCTTCGTTGTCATTACCCATATCTACATTATTATCTCCTGGTTTATGTATACTGTTTCTATAATTAATGCTGGATTTATGGTTTACCTTGTCAGTATTTCTTGCAATTTCATTTTTCTCAAAATTTTTTAAGTCTTTCTCGCTCATTGATACCTCTATGTCTTATCAGTATTTTATCCTGATTTTTATCCTGATTTGGCTATTCTGTCACCCGAATCTTTCAAATCACATCACAAGTCATATACTTTATAATAAGAAAATAATATGAACAATTTATGACAAAGCTATAAATATTCTTTTCATTGATATATTAGCTGTTTTGGAGTAAAATTATATACTAAGAGAATGTAAATAAATATCAGGCCAATGTAAATGTAAACATAACTCAGCCGGATTTTATATTACCCAGAAAGGAGTTTATTCGTATTTTTAACGGATATTATTTATAGATAGATGAATAAAAAAGCATTAAAAACGCTTGAATTTGATAAGATAATTGCAACACTTTCAGAATTTGCAACCTGTGAGGGTGGATTAGAGTTGTGCAGAAATATTGTTCCAATGGATAACATTGACGATATAAGAACTGCGCAGACTGAGACATCAGATGCATTAGTAAGAGTTCTTCGCTCAGGCAATCTTTCATTTTCAGGCACAAGAAACATTTTAGAATCTCTTAAACGCTTAGAGATTGGTGGCACTTTAGGCATTGGCGAACTTCTAAATATAAGCAGCGTACTAAAGGTTACTTCGCGTGCCAAATCATTTTCAAGGCGTGAGGAATCTGCTAAAAAGGATTCGATTGACTATATGTTTGAGGCATTAGAGCCACTTACCCCTCTTAATACTGAGATAAACAGATGTATTATTTCTGAAGAAGAGATAAGTGACGATGCAAGTCCTGCTTTGAAAAGTATCAGGAGACATATGAAGCAGGCAAATGAGCAGATTCACACACAGCTTAATAATCTGGTTAATTCGCAGACAACCAGGACATATTTGCAGGATAATGTAATAACTATGCGAAATGGACGATATTGTATCCCTGTTAAGCAGGAATACAGAAGTCAGGTGCCGGGACTTATTCACGACCAGTCACAGACCGGTTCTACAATATTTGTCGAACCTATGGCTGTCGTTAAATTGAATAATGAACTTAAGGAATTAAGTCTTAAGGAAAATGACGAGATAGAAGTTATTCTGTCAAACCTGTCAGTTAGTTGTGCAGAACATATTTCAGAATTAGAATGTAATTACCGTATGCTTGTTAAACTCGATATGATATTTGCAAAGGCTCTGTATTCTAAATCTATAAAAGGCAGTGAGCCGGTATTTAATACTGACGGATATATTAATATAAAAGAGGGACGCCATCCTCTTATAAATAAGGATAAAGTTGTTCCAATTAATATATATCTTGGTAAAGATTTTGACCTGCTGATTGTAACAGGTCCTAACACAGGTGGTAAAACAGTTTCACTTAAGACAGTCGGACTGCTTACTCTTATGGGGCAGGCAGGACTTCACATTCCTGCATATGATGGCTCCAGTCTATCACTATTTAAGGAGGTATATGCCGATATTGGAGATGAACAAAGTATTGAACAGAGTCTGAGTACATTTTCATCGCATATGAAGAATATTGTACAGATACTTAATGATGCTGACAGTGAGTCGCTTGTCCTCTTTGATGAACTTGGAGCAGGAACCGATCCGGTCGAGGGTGCTGCACTTGCAACCTCTGTACTTTCTTTTCTCCACAATATGAAGGTTAGAACAATGGCTACCACGCATTACAGCGAACTTAAAGTATTTGCGCTCACTACTCCGGGTGTCGAGAATGCAAGCTGCGAATTCAGTCTTGAAACTTTACAGCCTACTTACCGTTTACTTATCGGAGTTCCCGGTAAGAGTAATGCATTTGCAATTTCATCTAAATTAGGACTGCCTGATTATATTATCGATGATGCCAAGAAGCGTATTGATGAAGAAAATGTGGCCTTTGAAGATATCATCTCTGATTTAGAGAACAGTAAGTTAGTTATTGAAAATGAACGTTCAGAAATTGAACAGTATAAGAATGAAATTGAAGCTCTTAAGAAACAGCTTGAGAAAAAACAGGAACATCTTGATGACAGACGGGAAAGCATTTTACGAAATGCTAACGAAGAAGCAGCTAAAATTCTTAGGGAAGCGAAAGAATTTGCAGACCAGACCATCAAAGATATCAATAAAGCATCTAAATCAGGTAATACAAAAGATTTAGAGAATTCCAGAAGAAAGGCAAGAGAAAGACTTGATAAGACAAGCGAAAAGCTTGCAATCAAGAAAAGCAGTACACCTCATAAGAAATATTCACCAAAAGATTTCAAAATCGGTGACCGCGTAAAGGTTCTGAGTATGAATGTCGAGGGAACTGTACACACACTTCCTAATGCCAAAGGTGATTTAACCGTACAAATGGGTATACTTTGTTCAAAGGTAAATATTTCAGACCTGATTATCCTTGAAGATGCACCTGTTATCGGTAATAAGACCACACATACAAGTGCTTCAAAGATTAAGATGGCTAAATCGTATTCTATATCAACTGAAATCAAGTTACTTGGTATGACAGTTGATGAAGCAATTGTTACACTTGATAAATACTTAGATGACGCATATCTGTCACATCTCCCAAGTGTACGAATTGTACATGGTAAAGGCACCGGAGCCTTGAGAAATGCAGTTCAACAGCATTTGAAGAAATGTAAATATATAAGCGAATTTCATATAGCTGAATATGGCGAGGGCGATGCCGGAGTCACTATAGCTACATTTAAGAAATAGAACCAAGAAACGAGGATAGTGTGAAAAATCGAATTGATATGTCAATTTTTCACACAGCTATTTGTTTCGGAGCGAAAACAAATAGCCTTTATGGCAGATGAGAAATCGCCTGCGAGGATTTCTCATCGCCTCTTCGCGACAAGTCGCTCAGAAACGAGGATTGTTATGGCTAATAAACAGAAAATATTAATCGTAGATGATGATGCAAATATAGCAGAACTTATTTCTCTATATTTAACAAAAGAATGTTTTGAAACTAAGATTGTAGAAGATGGTGAAGAAGCACTTAAGGAATTTCAGACTTTTAATCCTGACCTTATCTTATTAGATCTGATGTTACCGGGAATTGATGGATATGAGGTATGTCGTGAAATCAGAAAGACTTCTTCTACACCGATTATTATGTTATCTGCCAAAGGCGAGATATTTGATAAGGTATTAGGTCTTGAATTAGGTGCAGATGATTATATGATTAAACCATTTGATTCTAAGGAATTAGTTGCGCGTGTTAAAGCGGTTCTTAGAAGATATAAAGTCCCAGCTGCTACACCTGCTAATATTGCACCACAGTCAGAATATGTAGAATATCCTGATTTACTTATCAATCTTACAAATTATTCAGTCACATACAAGGGTAAAAATATTGATATGCCGCCTAAGGAATTAGAATTATTATATTTCTTAGCTTCATCACCTAATCAGGTATTTACAAGAGAACAGCTCTTAGACCATATCTGGGGCTATGAATATCTCGGCGATACAAGAACTGTTGACGTTCATATCAAGAGAATTCGTGAAAAGATAAGCGACAGCGATACCTGGGCATTATCTACAGTATGGGGTATTGGCTATAAATTCGAGACTAAAACCAATTAAAGTATGTTGTGATATTTGGTTTAGACTGATTATACAACTTATAGAATGGAGATTTTTAACTTAGATGAAACATTCAGTTTACTACAAATTTCTTCTTGGCTATATCCTGTTTGGACTTATAAGCATTTTAGTAATCAATATGCTTTCTACACGCCGCGTCACCCAGACAGTAACGGCTGATGCTGCCCAGAGTATATACGACAAAGGAAATGTTATTTTAAACCGCTATTTTAATAATGACTTTTCAAGCCTCACGACTAATCCGGAAATTATCAAAGATATACAAAATGCATCAGCACTTATAAACTGTCGTCTCTGGATTACTGATACGAATGGCAGAATTGTGTATGATACAAATAACATCAAATTGAATGAAGTTATTTCGGACTTCGATATTACCGACTTCGGTAATAGATATTATATGGTCGGTGATTTTTATGGTAATTTTGATAACGAAACTCTTTCTGTTGCAATTCCAATAGTTGGTAATTTCAAAACTGAAGGCTATATGATATTTCATCGTGGAACTGATGTGATTAAAGAACGCACTAATGAAGTACTTAAAACCATTTATTGGACTTTCTTCATTATATATGATTTATCGTTGATAATTCTTCTGATATTTACTTTCGTGGTATATATTCCTCTTAGAAAAATCAGCCACGCATCGAAAGAATTTGCAAAAGGCAATTTAACCTATGAAGGACTTGCTTCATTTACAAATGAGGACGAAATAGGTAATCTCGGCATGTCCCTTAATTATATGGCAAGGAAACTCAATTCGCTCGAAGAAGACCAGAAGAAATTCATTGGTAACGTATCGCACGACTTCCGTTCTCCTCTTACCTCTATAAAAGGTTATGTTGAAGCAATGAAAGATGGTACGATTCCTCCTGAGATGCAGGGAAAATATCTTGATATTGTATTATTTGAAACGGAACGACTTACTAAATTAACCAAGAGTCTGCTTACCTTAAACGCATGGGATAATAAATCTAATCGTCTTGACTTAACAGAATTCAGTCTGTACGAGATGATTAAACCGATAATTAACAGTTTCGAGGGCAAATGCGAAAAGAAACATATTACTATTGACTTAATCCTTGGCTCAAAAGACTATTATGTATCTGCTGACCGCAGCAAAATCGAACAGGTTATATATAATCTCTTAGATAATGCCATAAAGTTCAGCCACAATGACAGCTCAATCCAGTTAGACATACATGATAAAAATGATAAAATTTTCATATCGATTAAAGATACCGGAATCGGTATCCCAAAGGAAAGTATTTCTAAGATATGGGACCGTTTCTACAAAACAGACCTCTCAAGAGGTAAAGATAAGACAGGTACGGGACTTGGATTATCGATAACCAAAGAAATAATTAATGCACATGATGAAAATATTAATGTTATAAGTACAGAGGGCGTTGGCACAGAATTCATATTCACATTAAAGAAAGTAAAAGCCCCTAAATAATTTAAAGTCTCTTCAGATAGAAACTGTTCATTGTACTGTGAACTACCTGTTGAGACTTTTTAATTTGCTTAAAACCCGCCTTCTCATATAACTTTAAGTCTACTGAAAGATTAGTATGTGTTTCAATGTAGATATTCTGGTAGCCTCCGAAAGTTTACCTATTTCCACGTTAATCGGTGTAATTCGCCCTCAGACTGCATACCTTTGAAGTCCTGCTGTCTTAATGCTTCAAATAACACAATTGCAACTGAATTAGCAAGATTAAGTGAACGTATATCAGGGTTCATCGGTATTCTTACGCAGGTTTCAGGATTATCTACAAGAATCTCCTCCGGAATACCTGCACTTTCTTTACCAAACATAATATAACAATCGTCCTCATAATTCACATCTGTATATCTATGTTTAGCCTTAGTTGTTGCCATATATATTTTCGCACCCGGGTTTCTGTTAAGGAAATCTTCATATCCGTCATATTCTATTACATCTAATTTATCCCAGTAATCCATTCCTGCTCTTTTAACAGCTTTCTCAGTTATCTGAAATCCCATAGGACCTATAAGATGAAGTCTTGTCCCTGTAGCTACACATGTTCTTCCTATATTTCCGGTATTCTGTGGAATTTCCGGCTCAAATAATACTATATTTAACATAATTCCTCTTTTCTTAATACCATTTCTTTGCTTGCTATTTCTTCTCTGCATCAAGCCGGCTTATGAAGTCTTTTAATCTTCCTAATGCCTCTTTCAGGTCTTCTAACGAATATGCATACGAGATTCTAAGGAAGCCCTCGCCACAATCACCAAATGCTGTTCCCGGAACTACTGCAACTTTCTCCTCCTGAAGCAGACGGTTTGCAAATTCATCTGAAGTCATACCGAATCTCTTGATACTTGGGAACATATAAAATGCACCAAATGGCTCGAAACAATCTAATCCCATCTCCTTAAATGCATTTAATAGAAATCTACGTCTCTGATTGTAAGATTCACGCATTTTATCAATATCTCTGTCACCATTTCTTAATGCTTCTACTGCTGCATACTGGCTGTTTGTAGGTGCACACATAATTGCGAACTGATGTATCTTAATCATCTGTTTAAGTATTTCTGCCGGGCCTACAGCATAGCCTAATCTCCAGCCCGTCATTGCATATGCCTTAGAGAAACCATTTATTACAATTGTTCTCTCTTTCATCCCCGGTATACATGCAATTGAGATATGTTTTTCGCCATTATATGTTAATTCAGAATATATTTCATCAGAAACAACAAATATATCCTTTTCGATACATACCTTAGCAATTTCTTCTAAATCTCTCTTCTCCATAATTGCACCTGTCGGATTATTAGGAAATGGGAGTATGAGAATCTTAGTCTTGTCTGTGATTCTCTCTAACAATTCGTCCTTAGTAAGTCTGAATTGGTTCTCTTCTTTTAATTCAATAATAACAGGCTTACCATATGCAAGTGTTACGCACGGTACATATGATACATAACTTGGCTGTGGAATTAACACTTCGTCACCTGGATTAATCATTGCACGAATTGCAAGGTCAATTGCTTCACTTCCGCCAACTGTTACTATTACATCTTTATTATAATCATAGTCTAAATCTAATTTACGTTTAAGGTAATTACAAATCTCTATCTTTAATTCCTTTAATCCTGCATTAGAAGTGTAAAAAGTCCTGCCTTTCTCAAGAGAATAGATTCCTTCTTCTCTTATATGCCATGGTGTATCGAAATCAGGTTCTCCGACACCAAGGGATATTGCATCTTTCATTTCACTTACTATATCAAAGAATTTTCTTATTCCTGATGGCTGGATATCTACTACAACGTCTGATAATGGATTTCTCATGGTGTAACCAACATCCTTTCATCTTTATTATTGCTAACCAATACTGTTCCATGGTCTTTATATTTCTTAAGGATAAAATGTGTGGCTGTTCCACGAATTGCCTCAAGCGGTGCAAGTCTCTCAGTAACGAACTGTGCTACCTCTTTCATAGTCTTTTCTTCGATTATTACGGTAAAATCAAAACCGCCCGACATAAGATATACAGCTCTTACTTCGCTGTAATTATACATTCTTTCAGCTATCTTATCAAAGCCCAAACCTCTCTGTGGTGTAACCTGCACTTCTATAAGTGCTGTAACTTTTTCTTCACTTGTAGAATCCCAGTTAATAAGTGTGTGATAACCACAGATGATTTTCTCTTTCTCCATTTCTGCAATTTCATTTGCTAACTCTATTTCGCTGATATCTAACATCACTGCTAAATCTTTCAAATCAATTCTGGCATTTTTCTCGATTGCCTCTAATATTTTTTCTCTCATTTCAGGACACTCCTTTATTCTCAGTTTCCAATAACAGGTCATTCATTATTTCGTTAAAAATATCTCTAATTCATCTCTCTTAGGAGGCTCAATATATCTTCTATCCTCATTTTTAAGGATTACTTTATCATTATCGTTCGTGAGCCTTCCAATAATTCGGGCATCTGTTCCTTGGTGTCTGAGTTCCCTTACCAGTGTTTCTCCATCTTCCGTAACCATCAGCATTGCGCCATTAGACATAAGCTTGTATGGATTAATTCCGTATGGTTCGCATATTTCTATCGTTTCCTGACGTATATCAATATCGTCCATCATTACTTCAACGCCTTTTTGAGTCTTTGCGGCAAGCTGCCATAGTCCTAGGTAGATTCCACCACGACTTAAATCGTGCATAACTCTGACACCAAGGCTTTCCGCGACTGCTGCCTCACTTCGTACGTCTAAATATTTCTCCATATCAAGTGCTTTCTTAAGATAGCTTACCTGAAATTTCTCTTTTAGCTCATTATATTTTTCTTTCGCAAGTGCAACTGTTCCGGACATACCAATCTGTTTGGTTAATACAATGTCATAGTCCTCTTTAACCCATTCACATGTATCAATATATGTATCATAGATATAATGTCCAAGCACCGTAAATGTCACAACAGGGCTTTTAACTGCTCTTGTAACCTCAGTATTGCCTCCTGTAATATGAATATTGGCTTCTAATGCAATCTTAGCAATATATCTTGTTAATTCTTTTAATTCTGATTCTAATCTCTTCTCAGGTATAATTACATCTACGTTCATTGTCGCAGGTACTCCACCCTCAGCACATACATTAGCCATAGCTGCATATATGGCTCTCTTACAATCAAAATAAAGATTATCTTCACTCAGCATTAAACCTGCCACACATGATGACATAACAGTTCCATCTTTAGAAACTGCTGCATCATTTCCAACATTTGCAAATGTATACATATCATCACTTTTGTATTTAATTGTCTTTAATACTGAACGTTTCAGAACAGATTCAGATAGCTTTCCTGCTTTCATATGATATACCTGTACCTTTAATTTATTATGTGTATAATTTAATTCGGGTGTAAAAAACACCCGAATTAATCTTAATCTGATTAGTATTTTGTGTAATGCATTCTCTAATTACCTACTGTGTTGCTGTATCTGATGCTGCCGGTGCATCTGTTCCTCCTGCATTAGCATTAGAATTATCACCTGAATTCTGATTACCACCTGCCGGTTGACCTGAACCTGTATTTGATGAATTATTCTGTCCATTTGTCTGACCACCTGATGTATTATCCTGTACAGGTGTCTGATCGGGTACTGCCGGTGTCTGGTCTGGGGATGGTGCCTGTGCTGGGGTCTCTGGTGTAGCTGCAGGTGTCTCTGGCTGTGCTGCTGCGCCAGTACCTACTGTTACATATGTTGGTGAAGCTGAATATGAACTCTTGTTAACTACTTCTTCACTCTGAAGCACACCATCTACATATACTTTCTTCCAGAGTCTTGCTGTATATCCTGTGTGTCCTCTGCTTGTTACTGCTCTGTATCCTGCCGGCTTAGAAGCATCCTGTTTAACTACCTGTGATGATGGAATAGTTGAAAGAGTTTCACTTACATATTCCACCTTTCTGTTAGATGGTCTGGTTTCCTCACCATAGATATTAAATGTCAATTTTCCTGAGGCATCATAGATTCCCTCAATATATATAGGTGTATCTGTATTATTCTTAATCTTTAAATCTTTCCATGTTCCTGCTAATGCTGCATCCATAGATAATGGAACATAACCTACACTCATTGAATGGTTATATCTCTCAACTACTTCTAACTCTGCTAAAAGCACTGCATTATAAAGTGTTGTTGAAACCTGGCATATTCCTCCTCCAAGGCTGTCTTCAACCTTACCATTTACATATGTACCTGCTGCTTTCCAGCCATTACCTGCTGTCCATGGTTCTAAGAAAGAGTTGACTGACATTGTCTCACCCTGACATAATGTTATTCCATTAAGAAGTTTTATACCATTTCTCATATTCTCATTCCTGTTGTAATTACTACTTCCTGTTGAGAACTTAGTTGAGAAAGTTCCAAGTACATCCTTAACTCTTTCGCAATCTGCTACTGTAGCTATCGGTTTATCATCTACAACTGTAAGAGTAAACTCAGTATCACTCTTATTCCATTCATCTAAAAGGAATTTATGTAATGCACTGATTGATGTATCCATATCAATCATTCGTCCGGTAGATTCCTGTGAAATTGAAAATGATGAATCTGTTCTTATCAACTGTGCATTCACATGAGGGATGTTATACTGTCCACATTTTTCATTAATTGTATTAGTCATAACCTCATCATTTACATCTACCTCGAATTCATACTTGAGACCATTATGTTCAATATCTTTTGCCTCTTCATATCTTTTGATTACATTTCCTTCCCGGCAATGTGAAGCAGCATCTTTAACGATATCTGTATTCTTCCAGTAATATCCTAATTCTCCTGCTGTAACCTGAACTTTATTGCCATCTACATCTAATGTTATTACCTTAGATGTAAAACCGTTAATGTACTCATTTGCCTTATTCATGGCTTCTTCTTCTGTCATACCACTTACATCAATATCACCAATAGTTATTCCTTTAGTTATTCCCTTGGTTATAGGTGTATCATCGGCATATACATTAACTCCAAATAAAGCAATAAGTAAAATGCATAATATAGCAGCTACTCCAAATAAAGCTTTATTTTTGTTAATCTCAATTTCCATCTTAATACCCATGCATATCAGACTCTTCTCTGATATTGCCCATTAACCTGGTTGAAAGCCGGGGCAGCACATATTCCTTTCTTTCAAAATATTTCTTTCAACCTGTAATATTTGTAACTTATTGTATTATAATATGTTGTTTTTTAGATTCTTAAATGGTAGTATATACTTACATAAATGGTACAATTACCGAAAGTATCATAGCGAGCACTAATATACCGATTATTATTTTCGAAAATAATTTTTTTGATTTGTTTGAGTTAAAATTAATCATATAAATATACCTCTTTCTATATACGTTGTGCCAAATAATAATAAATGGAGTTGATAAACAATGTTGCCAAAGTTACCTTTTCTATACTGTTTCCTTGTATTCTGTTTCTGGGTCAGATATGAGCTTCGAAAGAGCAAAACTAAAACCACCGACAGTAAGAATACTCTTTTTGAAAATGAGGCAAGGGCAAACTTAACCCGCAAAAAGCCTCTTAGTTCACTCAATTATATCACAGTTTCTGAAAAATCAATACTATTTCTTGAAATTAATGATGATAATATTAAAAAAATACAGAAGAATTTTGTAGATTTAAGGGATAAAAAAATTGTTAACCTGTCAAATAAGTCAAATACTGAATTAAAAGCAGAATATGGACCGGCTAACTTAACTGTACTTAGCGAATATAGTGATAACTTCATAACACTAATCAGTTCTATCCAGAAATATGCCAAAAGACTCAGCGAACTTGAGTTTGATAATGAAGCTATTGAAGCACTGGAATACTCTGTCAGAATCGGATGCGATATGATATCAAGCTACAGACTCCTGACAGAATTATATATTAAGAATAATCATCCAGATAAGATAAATGCACTTTTAGAATATGCTGATGCGTTAGATTCAATCACCAAAAAACCTATATTAAATTTTCTTCATTCTTCCGTAGTTTAATATAATTTTATCAACGTATCTGCTTACTTCCCTCTGGCTCATTTTATCTATATCATATTCTGATGTAAGATTATGATATCTCAGAAGCTCCTTTAGGAATTTAATCTGTCCTTTTGGAGCTTCTTTGTCTTTATAAGGCTTACATACTAACATCTCCGGTTTGAAAATAATTCCCTCTCCCTCATTTTCATATATTTCACACAATTTTTCATATAACTTGTGTGTCACAAATGCATCATTTAATGCCCGATGATGTTCTTTATCTTCGATACCATACATAACACATAAGTCTGCTAAACGCTTACTTACGCCCCCCGGTATACATTTCCTGGCTATATTAAGTGTATCGATAGTCTCGTAGCCCTTGACATACTCACTTAATCCCTCTTTATACAATGCATTTACAAGAAACGATATATCGAACTTAATACTATGTCCTATAATTATGCTGTCACCAACGAACTGCATAAATTCCTGCAAAACCTCTCCTATAAACGGACATTTTTTTATCATATCTGATGTGATTCCCGTAATTTCTACAATCCTGTCGCTTATTTCTACATTGGGATTTACCAGTTTTGAATAAGTTCCCGTCAAAATTCCATTTTCAATTTTAACCGCACCTATTTCGATTATTTTGTCTCTTTCAGGCGACAAACCTGTCGTTTCTAAGTCTATTACAACGTATTTGTTAACCATTATTTTTCTTTTCCTCACAACAATCTTTCAAGAAACACTCTTCACATTTAGGGTTTCTCGCAGTACATATTGTTCTTCCCAAAGTAATTATGTGAATATTATAAAGTATCCAGTGGTCTTTCGGTAACACCTTCATCAATTCGAATTCTATCTTCTCCGGGTCTGTCTCATTCGTAAGTCCTAATTTCTTCGAAATGCGTTTGACATGCGTATCTACAACGATACTTGGTATATTATAAATATTTCCTCTTATGACATTCGCAGTCTTTCTTCCAACACCCGCAAGTGTTAATAAATCATCAAGTTCAAACGGTACTTCCCCACTATACACATCTATTATCCTATTTGCACACGCAATGATATTCTTTGCCTTATTCTTATAGAAGCCTGTTGCATAAATATCTCTTTCTAATTCTTTCTGGTCTGCCTTTGCAAATTTCTCAAGTGTATCGTATTTAGTAAACAAATCTTTAGTAACAATATTGACTCTGGCATCCGTACATTGTGCACTCAATATAGTAGCTATAAGTAACTGCCATGCATTATCATGATTAAGATAACATCTGTATTCTGTACCATATTCTTCATCTAAAAGTCTCATTATCTCATTTACTTTTTTCTTAGATACCATTTTTTCCTCCCTGTCATAAAATGTGCTGTTAAATAGTTTTGTCTGTAAGATAATTTAGTCTGCACCACAATGTAATCGGATCCTTCTCTCTATAATCAAACATAACTACCTGCTCTGTCTGCTCAATAGTTCTATTATTAATCCATTTTCTGATATTAATGTTAAATAGTTCAATATGGATATTTTTGCCTTCACTTCTATATTCATGATAGTAATCTCTTAATTCTTCCTTATGGTTGTCCCCTGCAAATGCAGGACGGCTCTTAATATTTTCTCTAAGATATACATCCAGTTTAAGAAGTTCCTCAAATACCTTATAATCTTCACAAACACTCTTAACATATTCAAGCAGAATCTCATACATCTGAATTCTATTATGCTTCACTTCATTTAATTTATGAAGCTCATAATATTTTCCAATACCCTCAAACATTTTAAAAGGTGTTTCAAATTGATTCTCAAGCCATGCAAGTGCATTCGTAAACTGTCTGCTATTATAATATATTTCGACCATATTTTCTATGGTTTTTAGTTCCAATACTCTGTCGTAATCAAGCCATTTTGTTGTAAGAACTTCATAAGGTGGAAGTGTCGTGTATACAAGACCATATTCTTCTGACTTTCTCTCCATCTTTGCTCCGCTTAATACCTTTAAGAAGCCAAGTTGAAGCTGTTCAGGCCGCATCGCATACACATCATTAAATGATTTAACAAAGCTGTTATAATCCTCATATGGTAATCCGGCAATCAGATCAAGATGCTGGTGTATATTATTAAAGCTATTGATTTTCTCAACTACATATCGTAATTTGTCCAGATTCATAATTCTATCAATTTCTTTTATTGTAACCGGATTAGTAGTCTGCACTCCGATTTCTAACTGTATAAGTCCTGGTCTCATAGTCTTAAATAATGCAAGTTCTTCTTCATCGATAATATCAGCCGATATTTCAAAATGGAAATTCGTTACTCCATTATCATTCTCATTGATAAATCTCCATATTTCCATTGCGTGCTTCTTATTACAATTAAATGTTCTGTCCACGAACTTAACCTGTGGAATCTTATGGTCTATAAATATTTTCAGTTCAGATTTAACCAGCTCAAGATTTCTGAATCTCAGCTTCTTATCAATAGACGACAGACAATAACTGCACGAATACGGACAGCCGCGGCTGCTCTCATAGTATATGATTTTATTTTTGAATTTATCTAAATCATCATACGGAAATGGCACATCACTAAGGTCTAACAATTCTTCACAAGGTGTTGCCTTCAGTTCTTCACCGTCTCTGTATACAACTCCCTTAATATTAGAAAAGTCTTTAGTATCCTCTACATATTCCTTAGTAAGCCGGTTAAAGCTTTTCTCACCCTCGCCTATCATCACGCCTTTAACTTCTTTATATTCTTCAAGGAACGATGTGGCTCTGTATGACACCTCCGGTCCACCAACCCAGATATCATTATTCTTCATTATCTTCTTCAAATCTTTTATAATTGCCGTAACATATTCTATATTCCATATATAACACGAAAATGCTACTACATCTGCATTTCTCTTATAAATGTCCTGCAATATAAATTCCATCTGCTGATTAATCGTATATTCTGCTATCTCAATATTATTATCATATTCTTTAGAATATTTCTTAAGACAGTATACTGCAAGATTAGAATGTATATATTTGGCATTAATTGCTACTAATAAAATCTTCATTTCTACCTCTTTCTTTGAGCAATTCATTGCGAAAAGGCGCCGAGAAATTCGCGCAGGCGATTTCTCGGCTGCCATCTCTACTAATTGTGTTGCTCTTTTACACAATTAGTTGTGTGAAAAATCATCACATCAGTGTGATTTTTCACACTAACCTCTCTTTCTCCGCAGGCATTTTATGCTAACTCTATCACAAAGAGCCGCTTACAAGCGGCTCTTCCACATAAATATTAAATTTTGTTATTATTTTATATCATTTTCTGGCGATTAAACTACGAATTTCTTCATTGTCTCCTCTAATTTAAGTGAAACTTCTTTAAGCCTTTCTGCTTCTTCTCGAACATAACCTGTATTAAGCGATACCTGTTCAGCATTCATAGCTACTTCTGTTGTTCCCTTAGCTCCGTCTACTGTTGCATCTTTAAGGTCGCTGAATGACTTAACAACTATTGATATCTCATTAGAAATATTTTCTGCAACATGTCCAAATTCCTCAAGAATACCTTTCATATTCTGTGCATCATCATTATACTGTTCGCTTGTATCAATAAGTTTTCTGTTAGTATCTTTAACATGGTGTTCAATAAAGCCTAATACATCAATTGCATTGTTACACAAATTATCAACTGCATCAGTTACATTCAATGTAATATTCTGAATCTGGATAGCTGTCTCTTCACAGTTCTCAGCGAGCTTACGAATCTCATCTGCAACTACCGCAAATCCTTTACCTGACTCACCTGCTCTTGCTGCCTCGATAGATGCATTAAGTGAAAGTAATGATGTCTGGTCTGCAATATTAAGAATTGCATTTGTTAACTGATTAATTTCTTCAACCTGTTTAGAATCTTCAATTGCTGCTTTTAACTTCTTCTCTGTTTCCTTAGTTATCTCTTCTGTCTCTTCAAATGACTTAGCTGCTTCTACTTTAAGCATATTAGCTCGTTCACTAATTCCCTCAACAGCTTCCATTCCTTCAATGTTCTTAGAATTCATCTTACCAATATGATAAACCATATTATCAGATGATGTACTTAGGTTCTCAGCGGTTGCTGCTGTCTCTTCCATACTTGCAGCTAATTCTTCTGATATAGCCGAAATATTTGCCACCTGGTCTACAAGGTTGCCAATTACATTTTCAAGTTTTGTAACTGCTTCTGTAATATCATCTCCACTGTCTGTAACTAAGCCTACAGTTTCTTTCATGCTTTCTTCCACAGCATCTAAAGCCTTGGCAAGCCTTCCTGTTTCATTCTTATTCTTAAGATATGGCTTATATTTGTTACCAGTAAAGTTTCCATCCTTCATAAGGTCAAGATCTTCAGCCACTTTCTTAATTGGTTTAGATATCTTCATACCTATAAGTACAGCTATTATTATGGCTATAACTGAAATAATTACAATAATTACAAGGGCAATCACTATAACTGTCTTAGTACTTGCATTAACTTCGTCAACCGGTGCTTCCATTAATACAACATATCCGTTGTTCATCTTCGCAAATGCCACATATGACTTAATACCTTTTCTGGTAGTTAATTCCTCGATTCCTGAATCTTTCTTATTAAGTGCATCTATAATCTTTGTATACTTAACAGTTTTAAGTGTCTCATTAACATTGTATACACTATCAACCGCAAAACACTGATCTATATCTACAAGACTCGCATGACCTGTATCATAGAATTTAACACTGCCAACTAAGTCTGAGAACTTATCAAACGAAATGCTAATTCCTATCATTGCAAATACAACATCCTTGTCTTTAGCATCATCGTGCATAAATACAGGATAGCCATATGTCATTACATTCTTCTGCAAATCCTGGTCATAATATGATTTCAGCCACCTTGGTTCTCCGGCATCTTCAGCCTGAATGTACCATTGGAATGCAGGCTGGTCATTAAACAATGTTACATACCATTCTTCCGGATCATATGTCTGCTTCTCATCTCCATGATACCATGAACCAATCATAGTCTTAACCTTATCAGGTCCCATATATACACATAGGCTTAAGATATTCTCATCACTTATACTTACCTGTTTAACATATGAATCGATTCCATCTACATAATCCTGTAAGTACTTTGCATCACCTAATTTGTCAAAATTACCTGTTGCCTGTATGTAATCACCAATGCCTTTTGCAATACTTTCATACTTCTCAAATTCCGTATTCATCTGATTCGCATATTGTAAAGACATCGACTCTAACTTGCCTGTTGCCTCTTCTTTTATAATACCAGTTGACTTATAAACCATAATAGAGCCAACGATTGTTGTAGCAGCAATAACACAAGCAGTAATTGCCGCAACTATACTTGCACCTATCTTTTTCATTCGTGCCTCCATTCTGCATATAAAATGCCACGTAATCACTTGTTAATATTGTATAACATTCGCTCAATATTTGCAATTTATTTTTCGCAAAATTACTAGCAAATTACACATCGTTCAGACAATAAAACCAAGTTGTCCATCTATAACATATACTCTCATATTCCTTTATCGGTTGTGAGTAAATGCCGTCCTCTGCAAAGTTTATTACGATACAGTAAATCAAACGTGCTTCGCTTGAACGGTGATTTACTGTACCGCCTTCTGCATCGGACGGCATTTACTCACAAACACGATACGTCATAAATCGAGTATATGTTATATACGGACAATCTTGGCTTATATGTACTGAAACTCTAGAATAAAGAATGTCGCTTGCGACATTCTCCGCCTGCGGCGGGTTGC
>OMCP01000180.1_pt1 | contig 24606 bp, 18 predicted proteins | sample 1646051 | NCBI WGS metagenome assembly OMCP01 (sample SAMEA103958146, study PRJEB25191) | human gut metagenome
CTTGTGTCCGGTAGTTTAAGGGAGTTATGCGGCAGGACGGCGGGGCTGTACTTTTTCTGTTTCCACAACGGGGGTCGCTGCTGCCAAGGGTTCCTCTCCAGGCAGCCGGCACAGGAACCAGGTCAGCACAAAACATACTGCAAATACTGCTATGTCCGCAGCTGCACCCCAGCCGGCATCGAATCCGGGAAAGATCAGCCCCACGCTGACCAGCAGCAGTCCAATGGCGCCATAATATGCATACCCATAATGCCGGTCAAAAAGCCGCTTCATGGCTTTCAGCAACAGTATGATTACCACCAATGCACCTGCTCCGGCACACAGCAGCATGGGGATATCCATCCCCGTAAAGGCGCTCAGCAGTGGCTCATAGAGCCCCAGGTGAATCATTAAAAAGGAGGTGGTCAGCCCGGGGATCACCGTGCCCAGCCCCATGAGCGCCCCGCACAGCAGGCTGGTCCAGCCATTAAAGAGAAGCTTTTGCCCGCCGGTAAGATGATGCTGCAAGAACACTGTGCCGCCGATCAGCAGCCCTCCGGCCAGCAGCGCTGCCAGATACCGGGCTTTAAAGCCCCGCTGATTGGCCTCCTGTATCAGAGAAGGCAATCCTCCCAGTACCATGCCCATAAGCGCCCACATGACCCCAATGCGGAACTGACCCAACAGCCATTTCACGGCCCAGCCCGTCAAAAACAGACCGGCCGTTCCGCCCAGACCCAATGGCATCAGATATAAAAAACTCCGGCGAAAGCTTTTGAACAAACCGTTCAGCGCTTCCAGTACCGGTCTATATACGCCCATGGCTACTGCCAGCACGCCGCCGCTGACGCCGGGGAGCATCCCGGCCACGCCGATCACCGCTCCCCGCAGTAATTGGGCGGCAAAGGCTTCTTTCTTTTGTTTGGGAGAGATGCCCTGCCCCACCATTTTTTCGGCGGAGAGTGTGCTGTTATTATCCATATATCCGTATCCTTTTTCCTTTTTTATCCATTTTAACATGCTTCACGGCACTGTCCATCCTGAGACGGCAAGGTTTACATTCTTTCCGAAATTCTGTTACATCCATCCACATGCCTCATGGGTTAAAACCGGTTGACAATCCGTTTCTGTCACCTTATAATATTTATGTTTTTGTAGTGCAAATCTTTGTTTTGAATTTCTCATGTCTCCGTAGCTCAGCAGGATAGAGCGTTCGCCTCCTAAGGCGATGTACTAACACCCGCCTTGGGTGTCACAACTTCATAAATGCACCTATAGCTCAGCAGGATAGAGCGACCGCCTCCTAAGCGGTAGGCCAGAGGTTCGAATCCCCTTAGGTGCGCCAAAACCCCCGAAAATAGGCACTTTTCGGGGGTTCTTTTATTCAGTTGTTCTGAGAGCCTTGCTAACGAGTACATCCGCCTTGCCTCTTTTCTTCTATCATTTTGCCTTTTTGTCTTGCTAACAATGGGTCTTGGATTTGACCTCCTTGCTAACAAAAACGCCCTTTTTTGCTAACAGCTCATTTTTGCCGTTTTTCTTGCTAACAAGTTCATGCTGTCACAGCCTGTCCCGTTTGGTTTGCGGTGAGCATTTGCAGGAGCTGTGCTGCAAGCTCCGGTGAGGAATTCAGCAAAGTTACAAGCTGCTCAGTAGCAGCGTTCATGGGCTTTACCACAGGTTCGGACAATACTTTTTCATCCGTTTTCTTATAGAAGTCTTGCTCCATCTTCTCTGCGTTGTACCGTCTATCTTCATCTAATATATGAGAATATACATCCGATACCATTTTCAACTGAGCGTGGCCTGTGTCACCTTGAACAGCTTTCATGTCACCGTTGTTCAGCTTGAGTTTGTAGGTTGTGCTTGAATGTCTCAGACTATGAAAGACAACTTTGGGCAAGTCATTCTTTCGGATCATCGCATTAAACAAGCGGGAGATAACCTGCCCCTCCATAGGTCTGCCGTTGGAAAGTGCAAGAACAATGTTGTAATCGTGATACTCGCTACCGAGATAGCTTTTCTGTTCTTCCTGCTGCTTCTTCCAATCAACAAGCATACGGGCTACTGTTTCAGGGAGCCATACACGACGGATACTGGTCTTTGTCTTTGGTTTCTTAAACACGAGCATTGTACTGTCGCTGACCAATACAGCCGGAAACACTTTCAACACATCTTTGCTTTCCAGTACATCCATAGCGTTTTTAGAAACACGCTGAAGTTCCTTTTCCACAAAGAGAGAAGCATTGTGTTCTCGGATGCTTTCTTCATCAATCGTGAGACAATCCCAAGTAAGACCCATAATCTCCCCAAGTCGCAACGAGCAGGAGAAAGCCAAGTGAATTGCAAGGGCTAAACGGTCATCTTCACAGACTTCCAAAGCCTTTGATAGATCCTCCATTGTCCAAATATCCCGTACTTTATTCTCGCACTTGGGAAGTGTGGCTTTTGAAACAGGATTCGTTTCAAGAAGTTCCCACCTTACCGCCTGATTGAAAGCGCAGTTAAGTATTTTATGGATTTCACGAACATTACGGGGAGAGACCGTCTCGCCTTCAAAGCTTTGACCATTTCTCATAACCCTTTGTACTTTCAGCAGTTTCCGATAGTATTCATCCATAAATCTTGGCGTAATATCCTTGATCTTCACTTTGCCGATGATGGGGTTGATATAGTTATCTATCAATCCCTTCTTTCCATCATAAGTGGAAAGCGCCCATGCATTTACGCCGTATAGATTCATGAAGTCATACATCAACTCAGAGACCGTTTTAATAGAAGGCTTTACAAATGTATTATTGGTCTGCTTATCTCATTATGAATCTCGTGTTGCTGAAGGCGCTACTGTCGCAGGTAAGGCAATGTTCGTGTGTGCCAACCGCTACATTGCTTATGGCGAAACACACAGTGGAGCAATACATGTAAATATGCCCGGGTGACTGCTGTGCGTTCGCGTTTATACTCGCGCAGAATGTGCTTCGGATTATAGAAGAATGCTTGACCATCAGTAGCAAGAGGAACCATATCATTCTCTTCCTCTTGAAGTCTACTTAATGCAGCATCAAGAAATCGCAAGTTTACCAGTAACTGATTCCTTGACAGTCGTAAAACATCTTTGGCGATATTTGAATACTTTTGTACCGTAGGCTGTTCTATTGCTCTTTCCTCCTACAAAAAGTATTTGTTCTAATACCCATGCTATCAGAAATGGTGTCCAATAATCTCCTCTTGATCATAGATAAATACACGTTTTTATCCGTTCATGATCTTTCCAAGAAAGTCCATAACATATTTCCGTTTTAGTTCATCATGGTACCTTTGGTTATAGTAGCTTCTAAGACATGAATAACAGGAAGAATCGCCATCGTCTCCTCCGCACGTACACGCTTCCATGATGTCATAGGTTTCCTTCAGAACTGCTCGAAAAGCTTTCTCATCTTTCATCATTCGGACATATCCCGCGCCGCCAGGAGCATTGTCGAACAAGATGATGGCAAAAGCAGGTCGGGCTTCCTCTTCGTTGAAATAGTATTGCAAACATCCTGAAATATCGCGATCATCAATCGAGAAATACTGACAGAATCCGCGCAATAACCCCTGTAAAACGGAATACGCATACCACCGATTTGTTGCCGGCAGCGTGGGTGATTGAAACCGTATCTGAAGGACATCAGTTACAAAACGATAGCCAAGTGAAAACCTGCGAAGGATTTTATTCCCGCAATCAAACCCGCGCTCATTCTTGTGCGCCCGTTGTTTGGTTGCTAAGAATGTCTTATTATCAACTTCTGAAAACCCACACGTCGTACAGGTATAGAAGTTCGATTGATTGATTACAACCATCTCGTCTTTTTGGCTTTGTCTCACTTGAACATGGCATTTGTTGATAACATAATCAATAAATGAACCGTTGTCATTTCCGATATATGCTGTCTCGTTATTATAAGTCCGTTTGGGCTTTATTAGTCCTGGCTTAGTTATACCTTTCGGATCAGCAATAAAGCCTGCCTCTGGTATCAAGAAACGTTTGGATAAGCCTCCCAATTCTCCACCGCAAACGGGACACAGTTTTAACTGCTCGTCTTCATCTTCTTTGAGAAGGATGACGCTGTTGCAATTAGGGCAGATCTTATAGTCGTACATCTTCCACAAAGCATTCGGCATTTTTCGAATGTATCGGCTGGTAATGAGATTCCCGTTTGCTACGACTTGGGAACCCGGAGCATACTCTGATATCGCCATGGCAAGATCTCTTGACAGCTGTAAACCGAAGGTCGCCTTGTTGTCGTCCCGTTCGTTGGGTATGGTCATATCGACCGTGTCAACGGGGAACCCATACCGCGGAAAAACGCCTTTCCGGGAAAGAAACGCCAGGATCGGCTCAGTCAGATAGGTGTTCAACCGCTGCGAATAAAAGCCGGTGCTTTTACGCTCCTCATACTGCTCTTTCATTTTCTGAAGCAGGATGCCGATGTCGTCGTTGTATTCTGCGGCAGCTTTTGTCATGATCCCTCCGGGCTCCTGTCCTTTGGCATCACCGATTAGCCGTTCCGTCCACTGAAAGCTATCAACACCGAAGGACTCGGATAATTGCTTCGGCAAGCAAGAAAGCAGGAACTGTTTCAGATCGGAGGGTTTTCCATTGAGATATTCCTTGAACGAAGCATATCCTTCCCCCTGATCGGATTCCCCGTCTCCAAACATCTTTTCGGCTGTCGCAAAACAATCCGGACGAACTTTCCAGAAGAAACTCATAGCCGATGCGTAAACGTGGCGGATCGCTATTTTTTCATTGTTGACTTGGAACGCAGGCGGCATGATCTTCCCTTTGATCATCCGCGTGGGTTCTGTGAAGAACGTAAAGTCATGGTTATTCTTGTTGCAGAACGTCAGAGCGAACGCAGCAGAGAGAGCGCTTCGTCCTGCACGACCCGCGCGCTGTGCATAATTCGCGGGAGACGGAGGCATATTTCTCATGAATACGGTTTCGAGGGAACCGACATCAACACCCATCTCAAAGGTTGTCGAGCAGCTTAACACGTCGAGCTGCTTGTTCTTGAACTCCTTCTGATACTCGTATGCCGTTTCTTTTGACAACTGAGCGGAATGCTCCACGATCCGCAGGGGGCGGATCTCCATCTCCTGATACATTCGATAATAATGATTGTCTGCAAACAAAGACGCCGGATTGATTTCTTCCAACGTTCCTTCACAATGGTACGTTGGACAGACACCGCGAATGTTGTGAGTCGTTATTTTTTTGCAGGCTTTGCAGCGATACCATTTCGTTCCACAGGATAGACTCAATCTATCTATGTTCACTCGATAAGCACCGTCCTCCGGAAGAAGAATGGCGTATTCAGGCCGCGTCAACACACGATCCCAAATACCCTTCAGGAAAGGAATGATCTTTTCTTCCGGGATAGCGGGATTACATGTCGCTGCTATTTTTGAAACATAGTCGAGCCGCTTATTGCTAAGCGATGCTCGTGTGGGTATAAAAGCTTTGCGGCGCTTTGATGTATCAGTATCAGAATATGTATATGAGCTTTTTACTCCTCCGTGGGTAATATCTTCAAGATCGGCGAATGTTAAGGAAACCTTATCGCACACGAAAGCGGCATCTGCAAGCATCGAAAGGATAAACTCAGAACTTACCGCTTGCACGTCTGCAGGAGAGAGCTGCCATAGTTTGTTTGTCATCGCAGCATCACCAGGTGTACTGATTGACAGTAAACCCGTCTTATAAAGCGATGTGTTGCCATTATTGTCTACCAGTTCGGCAATGATGGCTTTCCAAGCTTCTTTAGTAGCATCGACACCTTCACCGCATATATGGTAGCGTTCAAACTCAGAAGTTAAATCTTCTGCAAATTGCTCGATCGGTATAGATCTACCATCGCTTGCTTTTTTGTGAAGAGTCTCAATGATTAGCCGTTTGTACAATATGTTCCGATAGGTTTTATCCATATATGTGGCATAAAACGCTGCTGCCTGACGGCTGTCGGAGAACGCCAAAAACTGTTTTGCCGCTTCTCTCTTTGTTACGACAGAAACACTTTCCTTCTCATCACCAAAGCCGGAATCATCGTCTTCAAATACTTTATGTTCAATAGAGATCTCATAAGAAGGCAGTGATTCAAATAGAGCAGTACCAACTACACTGGTGACGGCTTCTTGACCTGTGAAGAACATTCTGGTAATACCAGTAGACGAAGTGGCCTCGCACGCGGGGCATTTGCAAATGTTATCTCCTTTTGATTTGACCCGGAGAACAGGGATATATGCCTTAGAGCCATGTTCGCAATAAACGGGTTTAGTTAAACCGGACTTATGTATTGCACCGCAGTAAGGACAAAGCTCATAAGGTTCAACATCAATGTTCTCATCTTCCAGAAGATGGTCTTCGTCGGTATCATCGTATTGATCAGACAATAGGAACAACTCAGCAGCTCCTTGATCGGCCGTGCGACTTGTCTGTTTCAGCTTTCCTTCTTCAACTTTTCCAGTCAGATAGATGGCATGGCAGGAAGAACAGGTTGCGATCTCGAACACTTTTAATTGTTTTCCGTTTGGAAGGAAATGCTTATCCTTGCGTGTCAGAAACAGATGTTTTTCCTCGCCGAGAGTGATAAAGACGCTATCGGTTGCTCTCAGGAACATATGATAACGGGCGTCAAACAGACGCACGTCGTTCTTCTTCCCCTTGGAGGCCACAACAACAAAGTTTTCCACTTCGTTTTCAGACCATCCGGTTTCTTTGGACACTTGAGAAATCTTTTTCGGTGTAACAACGAACGAGCGAATCCTCTGGAAGTTATCGTCTTTTACCAAGACATCAAAGATATGCTCGGCAATATCCTCGATATACGGTGCCGTCACCTGATACTCCTGATCTATTCTTCGGAGAACGGAAATATCAGGATAATCCTTCTTTAGTTCGTCACTATACGCTGTATAGAAAGAAGTCGGTAAAGAATAGCTCGTGTTCGTATTTTGAACCGTAATTCGGTCGGCGCGAATAACGCTTTCGGGGGAAAACGGGGCATTACACAGAGCCTCAGCAAACGCAGCCACTTCTCGGTTACTGTTCTCATCACCGAGTGTCGCACTTGTCAGAATATATTGGATCTTTGGATTTTTAAGAGTCGCGTTCAATCGACGAAGCAGATATGATACTTCGATGCCTGTTGATCCGGAATAGACATGCGCTTCGTCCAACACGATGTACTTCCATTTGTGGGCATCTTGTTCTCTGAAAAACACATCGTCGTCGGGTCGAACCATCAGGTACTCCAGCATCGCATAGTTCGTTACAAGGATATGCGGCGGAGTATCCTTCATTTGTGCGCGACTGATCAATTCATTCTTGTTTGGCTCCGCGCCGTTATTCAGAGCATGGAATTCCGCAAGCGCTGCACCAAAGCTCTCTTTTGTCTGCCCGGTATAGCTACCGTATGTGATTTCCGGATAATCCGCCAGAAGAGCACGCAGCCGTTCCATCTGGTCATTTGCGAGAGCATTCATCGGATATATCAACAGCGCACGAACACCCGGGTTCAGCGTTCCTTCTTCCTGTTCCCTGATAATCGATGCGAGCAAAGGAAGCAAAAAGCTTTCCGTTTTTCCGGAACCGGTGCCGGTAGACACCACGACGTTTTTACCGGATAATACCTGCTCTATGGATTTCTGCTGATGACGATACAGCGGTCTCGTCAGATTGATATTAAGTCTGCGAAAGCCTTTAGGCAATGTATCCTGCAATATCAGCTGCTCGATACAATATCCTTTTTCAAAAGAATCCGTTACTTCCAAAAAAGGACCGTTTGCAAACTGCCTTCCGTCTTGGAGCAAGGAATCAAGCTGTTTTTGATAAACAGGATCTTTGATCGAGAAGATCGTTCGAAGATACCGCAAGTATTTATTTGTTACATTCTTTGATGCTGCGATCGGTAAAAAAGCCATGCTGCATTTCTCCCTATATCAGTTTTTCGCGTCGTAATGCTTGTATTAGTTCTCGCTGCATTTCGGAATTAAAGCGGGGTATATTTCCAAAAGCTTTTGATCCCTTCTTTTCGTACAAAGCAAGCACCTGCTCTATCTTCGTAAGACCAGCCTGCTTGAGACAGTTAAATGTCATTTTTTGTAAATTCAGAGATGAAATCAAACTTGAATTCATCGGAGATTCCGTTATCTTTTCTTCTAGCTTGCCTGTTGTTTCTTCAATCGAAGTGTTCGTTATCCTCTTCGACTTAGGTTCTGGTGTATTGTTTGAGATTACTTGAGTGTTTGAGCTCACGCTTCTGGCAGTACTGTCATTTGGTTTGCTGTCTTTTCTGGATAGCATTTCTTCTCGCATGAAATATACGCCATAGAAAGCCAGAGTTGTTTCAATGCTATCAATAATCTTATCCGGGATATTATAGCGAGTTTGTATCTCTTCCCTTGTCCATTTGCTGAATTCCGCAATATTGCCTATATGCGTTTGGAGAACATAAGGATACGCTGCTTTATTCCAGGTCACATCTCGTGCAGCGGGTTTTCGATCCGCTATTCTAGTTACAGATGATTTGAAAGCAAAATCATATGATGTTTCTTCAAATGTTAGTTGTGTACTTACTCCTCGATAGTTTGATTGTGCGCGCTCCACAAATTCAATTCTGAATAAGTCTTTATCAGGATCTAAGAAAGTATATCGGCGATAGCAAGTGAGTTTGGGAAGATTGGGGTTTTCTTCCTTCAAAAGCCCTTTACGTCTAGTATCATATAAGAAAGAGGTTGGATCGCCGTACTCATCCGCGAAAGAAATCGTCACAATACTTGGATCACTCATGTCCAGGAACATGACTGAAACAGGGAAAGCTGCAAGTTGTTTGTAATTTGTTTCAACAACCATCATGCCTGAATAGGTATCTTTCTCCGCAGTACGAGTAAGGTTTTCAACATAATAGTCAAAAGAGAGATCCAGGATTCTATTTGCATCGGTCTCTTTCTCAACATAAAGGACTTGGAAAGATCTGTGTGCCATATCGTATGGATTTACTAAGTCACTATTAAAGCTGCCAATACAATAATAATTCAGATCATCAAATCCAGAATCATCTTCTTCCAATTCATACAATCGAACATAGTATTTTCCGTTTTCAACTAAAGCGCGATGCGTATAACTACCATTTTGAAGAGGCGCCTTTGCGACAATAAGCTCTCCATCACGATACACATCAACATGATAACTACCCTTTCCCAGGATTGTTGCGTGGATAACAATTGCATTTCCATTGTCTGCTTGTATGATAGAACAAGAGGTAGGGATACTGTGCCTTACAACTTGTAATAGTTCTGTTGTTAACGAGCCCAGTTGTAAATAGAGGATCTGGATATTAGATTCATGATCTAGATGTGACTTAAACCAGCGAATATCACAGGCTACGAATGAATCTTTTGCATTTCTACGGTATTCTTTTTCTCGCACCTCTGATGAATTATCATCGGAAGAATCATCAGTAAATAGTTTAAGATTCTGCTGTGGCGCATCAATATAGATGACATCCGGTAATTCAGAATGCCAAATCGCTTCTGGACGCTCTGCACTCCAGTCATTTCCTGTAAAGGACGTAAACAGTGCGGGGACGTCAGCTCTTATTTTGCAATTAAAGTCCTCTTGTCGGTAATAGAAGTCTATTGATCGCCCAACTTGTGCGAGTTCAAATTGGAAAGCATTGCCACTAGTATCCTTTTTACAGTCATTTTCTATAGCTTGAATGGAGATATTGTCGCTAAACCGTACTACTCCTCGGGGCTCAAAAATATACGGGCTCTCTTCAAAAGACATATTAAACTTGTCAACGAAAACGAAATCCCAAGAGAAAGTTGAACTCCCTGGAATATCTGCAAGAATGGAATACAATCCATTCTTTGGAGGAATAAGCTTGTCCATTTCGATCCAGTATCCAGTCTCACCGCTACGATCGTCAATCGGAAAAGACATCGTGGCGATGTCAGATAAGCTGAACCTTTTCGAGTTAATTTCAATACACGTTCCCGGTGCTTTCACTTCTGCCATTCTCAAAATAACGTGCGGAAGCTTTGACATCAATGGAACAATAGATTCGTCTTGAAGGATACATTTGATGCCGGGTACGGCTGCGTTCCCTGCTATACCGGAACGAATTGCTTCTCCGCCAATCGAAACAGCATGTCCGCTTGGCAGCATAAGAATATCCTCGTTCTCAAACTGAAATGCAGAAAGAACCATTCCTTGGTATTCATGCGTTTCGGCCAAAGAACTAGAGCGTAGCTTGGTTTTTTTGTCCGAAACAGCAAAAGTGGTTCCGGAATGCAATTGGTTGGTGAAGATCAAGTATCCTTCATCGTCAAAGAAACGAACATCAGTCTTTGGCAGGGAGAAAGAACGAATAATATTGTCTTCGTGATCCTTCAGCTTAATCTTGAAATCGCCTAGCAAGTCCCACCATGAATCCAGATTGACACTGCATTCTTGAACCTTATATCCCACAACTGCCTCTACAATATCAGGTACAACTCTTTTTGCTATCTGACCGGATATTTCCCAATGTAGATCCGGATCATCTCCGATCACAATCTGCTGCGGGAAGACAAGACGAAAAGCAAACTGCAACTGATCGAAGAACAAATACGGCTTTGAAAACCGCTTTTTGCCTTTGACTCCACTTGATCTCCCGCTTGCACTATCCAATACTAACTTATCCGAATGACGTGCCCACAACTGAAGCTTTGAATAAATCCTATTTGGTGTGCGAAGTGAATAATCAGGATTCCAGAAGAGCTTATCAAGCAGTTTGAGATGATTGCGAATCCTGATTTTCGCCCCTCTTGGATTTGCTTTGAATGCTTCTGCTGTGTTCTTGACAAGAAGATTGCTCCTGTCTGCGCGCTCAATCAATGCATTCATTGCTTCTTTATCTAGCTGAGAGAGGTCTCGATCTAGTAATGAAGAATAGACAGCATACAAAAAGGAAAAGTAAGAATCCAAGTAAGGATCGGTAACATAGCAATGCAACAGTATGTTTTGAACATATCTGTTTTGCTCGACCGTAAACCTATTGTTTTCCAGCAAAACCTTATAAAACGCTGTTCCTATAATACGTTGCTCTGCTCCGTCGCCTTTCGGTAAGTTAATCTCCTCATAAAACGGTCCCCAGAAATTACCATCCTGATAAACTCTCAAGGCGATCTGAACTATCCCAACTGCGAGAAATGGCGTTCCATCAAGCCGTTTAGATTGTTGGGTGTGGCGAATAATCCTATGGAGTTCTTCTTTGAGCAGTTCGTACTCCTCTTCATCGATAATAATATCACTGATATAGGTCTTGCGCTTGATTTCACGGTTGATACGTGATTGCAGCTTTTGAATCGGAGTTCTTTGTCTCTTTGAAGCTTGACATGATTTCATTGATTCTGCTGCGGTACCGCGGATTATTGGCGCGGAATTAAGGAGAGACCGCAACTTTTCATAGTTGTCCTCTTGTAGTAAATCTGCATAAGCTTTTTGAAACTTAATCGCAGATGTTTGTCCGGCATTAACTCTTACAGAATAGATGAAACCTTCTTGCAATAATTCCTTATATTCCATTGAGCTGGAAATCGTATTTATTTTTTGCGAGGTCAAAGCATTGTGGCTACTAATAACTTGATCACTAATGGCATAACCAGCATCAGTGAGATTAAGGACAACGCTGTATAATAAAGAGATACTTGGGTCTAAACAAGATAACCCAGCCCTCGATTGCACATAGGAGTACAGCTTATCCAATATTGAAGATGATGCGGGATTCTTACTAGTTGATAATGATCTTTTCCTAATTGCATAGCGAATAACAACTTTGTCGTATCGCACGTCACACGCATCCAATAGTAATCGAATGTTGCGGACAAGATCAAATGCACTGCGATTAGTTTCGACAAAAAAGCCAGGCGCAATTTCTATTGGAGTTAATAGTTCTGTTGACTCTGATTGTCGATAAATAAGATGTGCCAGTTTATAAGAAATCTCTCTTTTTTCTCGAAGAGCAAAGAAGACATCTGGATAATCACGAACTAGCAGTCGGCATAATTCTGAGTAAACCATTCTCCAGTTTGATACATAGACTTCTTGTGAGAAATAAGAAAAGGAAATTGGCTTTGTGAATGCGTAGGATTCAGAGCTAACGAAATCAACCTCATATAGTCCCTGCGACGCCTCCGGAGAGCAGTCGTTTGATTTCTGATCAGGAGCCCAATCCATATAATCACCCCGCCATCTCTATTAGTGCGAACGTAGCATCGTTTCGTGTTTTAAGCACAAATATCGCGCAGTATTTACATAATAATACATATTATATCAAAGCAAATGCGAATTGAAAAGCTATTTATCAAGAAAACCTTGGAGATGTCGGATTTTTCATCATTTCCGTACAAAGGTGATCTTTATGAAGCTTCTTCCTGGAGCCAATCAGCTATCTTGCGGGGGCAATTCTTCAGGTTACGCAATTCCATAATGCATTTGCCATTATTGGCTTTCAAACATTGTCTGCAAACGAGGTCATTGATTTCTTCGGATACAGCGTCGTCCAACAACGATCAGTAGAAAGGCATATGAAAAATGGGCATCGATTGATGCCCTTAGATGTGCGTATTTATTAACCTATGAATCCTTTATTGAACGAGTACATCCGCCTTTATCTGCTCACAACTTGCAAACAAGACACCTAAGGACGCGGATTTTTCCTTGGGACTACGTGTGAAAGTGTGGGATGCAGTACATCCACAAACGCCCAAATACAGGCGTTTTTTGGTATCGAGAGTGAAATCCCGTGACGAAACGGGAAACAGTCTTTACAACTCCTAAGGGAAGGCTATATCCTCCAAGTGCCACGGGATGCATCGAAAAAAGCCCGTAGAATGCGGTTTTTTGTGAGATATGCAAACTGCCGCAGCCATCAAATCGGGATTTGGCACCCGATTTGGCACCCGCGTTTTTGAAATATAAAACGGTCTATCTAAAATAAAATACGTTATGTTCCCGTAGCTCAGCAGGATAGAGCGGTCGCCTCCTAAGCGACAGGCCGGAGGTTCGAATCCTCTCGGGAACGCCAAAAAACCGGATTCCATCGTGGAATCCGGTTTTGCTTTGCTTTTTTTATCCTTTGCAGAATACATTTTCAAGTGTCTTTGCTGCCGTTCTGTCTGAGCTTTTCAGGAAGTGGCTATATATATCCGTTGTCGTGCTTGTCCTCGCATGACCTGCTCGACCCGAGACCGTCACCAATGGCACGCCCGCAGCTATCTGCATCGTGATGTTCGTATGCCTCAGGGAATGCACCGTTCTGTTGGGTAGTCCTGCTGCTTGGCATAAGTGGAGGAGTATCTTGCCACACTCAGCGAAGACGACTTTACGCTGATCCTCTATCAGCTGGCTCCCGACACCGCCCGCCTGCAGCGGAATCAGCTCATCTCCGCTCTGTACAACCGCCAGAATGAGGAGCGCTTCCATGAGCTGTTCGACGCGACCCTGAAGGACATCTCCGATCAGAATCTGGAGGTCTTTTCGGTGTCGGCAGGCACATCCTCCCGCATCCGTCTCTTCGGCGGCCTATCTCAGTATGTGATTGAGGAGGAAAAGAAAGCGCCTTTCTGTCGTGCACTGATCGGACAGCTGGTGTCGGATTCTTTCTCCGCTGTGTTCGACCAGAAGTATGATTTCTTCGCCGACATCTTCGAGTACTTGGTGAAGGATTACAACAAGGACAGCGGTAAATACGCTGAGTACTACACGCCCCATGCCATCGCCACGATTCTGGCCCGCATCCTGGTGCGCGAACCTGTGCAGGACGTGTCCGTTTATGATCCCGCCGCCGGCTCTGGCACGTTGGTTCTGGCCACGGCCCACGCCATCGGCGAGAATAAGTGTACCATCTACACCCAGGACATCAGCCAGAAATCCAATGAATTCCTGCGCCTGAACCTGATCCTGAACAGCCTGGTGCACTCCCTGCCCAATGTAATTCATGACGATACTCTTGTGAGCCCTCGGCACCTGAACGCCCGGGGCAATGGCATCGCCACCTTCGATTTCATCGTCAGCAATGAGGCTGTTATTTGTGGACTAACACCAGAAAAAGCCCGTAATTTCAAGGAATTTGCGGCATAAGCCGTTGCATTTGGGCAGTGCCGAAACTGAATAGCTGATGTTATACTGGGAGTAAGCGATGGACGCTTAGCCCATTTTTTATTGCCAGAATTGAATATGAACACGCCTTGCGCGTCTGTCTCTCCCTCCGGGGAGAATGCCTTTTTGGCTGGACAGACGCGCTTTTTTTGTACCCATTTTCAGGAGGATGAATGCCATGACAGATTACTGTGAGAACGGCAAGCCGAAGGACTGCCGGTACTGCTATTACTACGGCAGACACGGCTGTATGCTGAAGGTCTGCTGTTATGACCGGCCAAAGCCGGAAACGAAACCCGTAAGCGAATGCGATGACTGCCCGTATGGCAAGTGCGGACCTTGCATCGGCTGGTGTACGAAGGAAATTCTTCGCTCGCTTGAGAGGGGGCGCGCCAAGTGACGCTGGATTATTTCTACGGTGCCCAGGCGGATCAGTTTGCCTTTTACCGCATCCCCAAGGCACTGTTTACCGATGAACGCTTCAAGTCCATCTCCGCCGAGGCCAAAATCCTCTACGGCATTCTGCTGGACCGGATGAGCCTGAGCCGTAAAAACGGCTGGCTGGACGAACAGGGTCGCGTGTTCATCATCTTCACGCTGGAAGAGGTCATGGAGGCTATCGGCTGTGCCGATCAGAAGGCCACCAAGCTGCTGAATGAGTTGGACAGCAAAGCCGGGCTCATAGAGCGCAAGCGGCAGGGGCTGGGCAAGCCCAATCTCATCTTCGTCAAGAACTTTGTGGATAACTCCACCGGCAGCATCCCATCCGCACCGGAATCACGAATCAAGACTCGTGAAAATCACGATTCAGCAGACGTGAATTTCACGACTCCGGAATCCCGAAAATCACGAGGAAGTAATACTGATTCAAATTATACTGATTTGAGTCAGACTGAAACCTATCCTTTCCCTTCCGGTCAAGCAGGCGGTCACGGTCAGGTACCTGTGGATAAGATGGGACGGGATATGGTTGAACGGGAACAATATCGGGTAATTCTTGAAGATAATCTGGAGTACGACATTCTCCTGGAGAACAACCCGTATGACCGGGATACCATTGCGGAGATTATGGAGCTTCTTCTCGATACCATCTGCTCCAAACGCCAGTACATCCGGATTGCCGGGGACGATAAGCCCCGCGAGGTAGTCAAGAGCCAGTTTCTCAAACTCAACTGCACGCACATCGAGTATGTGCTGAGTTCCTTCAAGGAGAATGCCAGCAAGGTGCGGAACATCAAGCAGTACCTTTTGGCTTCCCTATACAACGCGCCGCTGACCATATCGAATTACTACGACGCCCTGGTGCGACACGATATGGCAAACGGCTTTGTCTGAGCCGCAGCTTTCCCGCTGCGGCTTCTGTCATTTCCGGGAGGTGATGCAAATTGGCAGAAGAAAAGGACACGGCAGCTCCGGCAAAGCGGACTGCCGGTAAGACAGGCCGGCGAAAAAAGCCGGAAGCGGAACACGCGGCCCGGGCCGCTCCTCAGGACAAAGATACCGGCAGCAAGGCACAGGAAATTCTGGAACAGGCGCGCACAGAGCCGAAACCCGAATGGGAGGTCGCGGAACAGGTCGTGCTGCTCCCGCTGGACAGGCTCCGGCCGTTCAAAAACCACCCGTTCAAAGTAAACGATGAGGACGAGCTGATGCAGGACACCATCGACAGCATCATGGCGGGAGGCGTAATCAATCCGATTCTGGTACGCCCGGCAGAGGACGGCAAATTTGAAGTTGTCTCCGGACACCGCAGGTTCCGTGCATCGGAGCTTGCCGGCAAAGCGGATATCAAGGCCATCGTCCGGGAAATGGACGACGATACCGCCGTGATTACCATGGTGGACAGCAACCTGCAAAGAGAGAACATTCTCCCCAGCGAGCGGGCGTTTTCCTACCGTATGAAGATGGAAGCCCTGACCCATCAGGGACAGCGCACCGACCCCACTTTGCGCCAAGTTGGCGCAAAGTTCAGAACGGCGGAGCTGGTCGGTCAGCCGGCAGGCGACAGCGCCCGGCAGGTACAGCGGTTTATCCGCCTGACGGAGCTGATTCCGCAGCTGCTGGATATGGTGGACAGAAAAGAGCTGGCCTTCAATCCGGCAGTCGAGCTGTCCTACCTGAAACAACATGAGCAGGAGCAGTTTCTCGACGCCATGGACTACGCGCAGGCGACGCCGTCGCTTTCACAGGCACAGCGCCTCAAACGTCTGAGCCAGAACGGACAATGCACACCGGAAGCCATGTACGAAATCATGGATGAGGAAAAGAAAAGCGAGCTCGACCGCATAACCATCCGCGGCGATGTGCTGCGGAAGTATTTTCCGAAGTCCTACACACCCCTGCAAATGCAGGAGACCATCATCAAACTGCTGGAAGCCTGGCAGAAAAACAGAGCGCATCAACAGGAGCGCTGAAAGGAGTTTTTATGGCAAATATCACACTGAACATTGAGGGAGATCTGAACATCTACGTCAGCGAGGAGGACGGTCAGCCGGACAGCCTGTATCTGGACGGCATGGACGGCTTCCCCGAAACGCTGCGCATCCATCTGGAAGCCGACGGCGAGGACGATGAAAGCAAGGCGGAGGTCATCTACGCCATTCCCGGCGCAGCGGCCATCAGCATGACGCTGTATGAAGCGTTGTCGCTGGCACTGAACAGCGGCGGCGCAGACAGTCTGGAGCTGATGCCGGTTTCGGGCATTTTCATCGCCTTTAACAGCGATGACGTTATCATCGACCAGAACGGCGACTGCTACCTTGCCGGTCCCGGCATTATCTTTGCGCTGGAGGACGGCGATATTGTTTCGCTGGATGTGGAGGACAAAAAGCTGATCACCCAGGTGCTGGAGGACGGGACTGCCGAACTGACCAACGGCGCGGAAATCCGCTGCGCCTTCGGGCTGTGAGGTCTGCCCATGAAAGAATTTGAAGTCACCATTACCGAAACGCTTCAGAAGTCCATCACGGTTGAGGCAGCAACCAGAGAGGAAGCGCAGGCAATGGTCGAGGAAATGTGGGACAAGGGTGATGTGGTGCTGGACGCCGATCACTTCGTCGGCGCAGAGTTCAGCTGCAATGACGGACAGGAAATCGAGGCGGACAAGCCCATTGAGGTTCTGCTTGTGGAGCCCGGACAGTATGCCCGGATGACCACCATCGGCTCCTCCCTTGAGGATATGCAGAAGGTCGTGGGCGGCTACATTCAGGAGGCTCCCTTCTTCCGTGATCCGGTCACGCTGGTCTGCAACGAGGAGGGCAAAATATCCGGTCTGCCGCTGAACCGCGCCATCCGGGACGATGACGGGAAAATCATCGATGTTGTCGCCGGAACCTTTTTCATCTGCGGCGCGGAGGGCGATCACTTCTCCTCCATTCCGAAGGAGCTTCAGAAAAAGTACGAGGAGAAGTTCAAAAAGCCGGAGGCGTTTCTGAAGATGGGGCGCAGCATCATGGCGATTCCCACGGAGCCCACGGCGTCCAATCCGAAGCCGGACAGGAAAGCCCCGGGCATGGAGCTGTAACCGCCGCCCGGAAAGTATGCAGAGAAAGGAGATGATGCACCTTGCAGGAGGAGGTTGAAAACAGAACCGTCACGCTGACCATATCCGGCGCAAAGCTGACAGGACGCACACTCAAGTGGGCAATCCGTCAGTTTCTGAATCACCACAGCAAATCGCAGGCGAAAAAAGCCCAGGCCGCAGCCATTACGCCGCGAGGCAAACAGTCGGTGGCAGAGCTGGTCGGTCAGAATCAGGGCGTTCAGAACATCGAGATCAGCGATAAGAATATCAAGGACTTCGACCGCGTGGCCCGGAAATACGGCATCGACTATGCCGTCAAGAAGGATACCACCGAAGAAATACCCAAATATCTGGTCTTTTTCAAGGCACGGGACGGCGACGCACTGAACGCAGCATTCCGGGAATACTCGGCAGTCGTTGCGAAAAAGAAGGAACGTCCGTCTGTCATTCAGAAGCTGCGCGCGATCAATCCGCTGGAGCAGGCGGTGAAAAAGGACAGGGTTCGGCACAAGGACAAGGGGCTGGAGCTATGAGGCTGGATAAAAAGCTGAAAAAGAAGCTGCTCCTGAATGCGCCCTATGTCCTGTTCGTTTACCTGTTTGACAAGGCAGCACAAGGCATACGCCTTGCCCCCGGCGCGGACGCCAGCCAGAAGCTCCTTCATCTGGCAGACGGCTTCGGCAGCGCCTTTGCCTCACCGCTGCCCAGCTTCCACCCGATTGACCTGCTCATCGGCATTGCCGGAGCGGTCATCATGTGGGTGGTTGTGTATGTCCGGGGCAAAAACGCCAAGAAGTTCCGCAAAAACACGGAATACGGCTCCGCCCGCTGGGGAACGCCGGAGGACATCGAGCCCTATATGGACCCGGACTTCCGGAACAACATCATTCTGACCCAGACGGAGCGGCTGACGATGAACAGCCGGCCCAAGGACCCCAAGACGGCCCGTAATAAAAATGTGCTGGTCATCGGCGGCTCCGGTTCCGGTAAAACGAGGTTCTTTGTGAAGCCGCAGCTCATGCAATTACACAGTTCATACGTTGTCACAGACCCGAATGGGTACAATTTGGGAGGATGAAACTCAATACAGTGTTCATTCGGTACATAACTCTATAAGGAAGGAGGTAGTCAAAATATGGCTAAGAAGATAACAAAACCGCTGATTACAGCACTTTATGAGCGCCTTTCAAAGGATGATGAGCTTAAGGGCGAGTCCAACAGTATCACCAATCAGAAGAAATATCTCGAAGATTACGCAACGAGAAATGGCTTCACCAATATCCGTCATTTCACGGATGATGGTTATACCGGCAGAAACTTTAACCGACCGGGCTTTCAAGAACTACTGGCTGAGGTTCATGCTGGAAATGTCGGTGTGATCATTGTCAAGGATATGAGCCGACTTGGTCGTAACTACCTGCAAGTAGGGTTCTATACCGAGATCCTGTTCCCGGAGAAAGAAATCCACTTCATTGCGATTAACAACAGCGTTGACAGTGAGAACAGCTCTGACAACGACTTCACACCGTTCCTGAATATCATGAATGAATGGTATGCCAGGGATACCAGCAACAAGATCAAATCCATCTTCAATTCTCGCATGGCCGATGGCAAGCGATGCAGCGGAAGTATTCCGTTTGGTTACAATCGTATGCCCGGAGATAAGCAGACCTTGGTTGTGGACCCGGTCGCTTCGTTGGTGGTCAAATGTATCTTTGATATGGCCGATACCGGCATGAGTCCGACTCAGATTGCAAAGCAGCTGCAGGAAGAACAAGTGCATTTATCAGCTCCGCAGAGATCCGGAACTGGCAGAGCTTCGCTTTATGAATTCTCAGTATCTCAGGGAGCATGGTCTTGAGCCTGCATTTGACCATTACGAGGCGGTCTATTCTGGGGCGCTTTCGTCTGACGGCAGTACAGAAACCCGTCTGGATGACCTGTACATGAAATTCAACACCGCTCATCCGCAGGATTTTACCGGGCACAGCCTGTCCGTCAGCGACATTGTTGTCTTAAAGCAGCAGGGTGCGGTAAGCTCTCATTATGTGGACAGCGTGGGCTTTGTTCAGCTTCCGGCGTTCCTGCCGGACAATTACCTCAAAAACGCGGAGATGTCCATGGAAGATGATTACGGGATGATCGACGGCATCATCAACAACGGTCCAAAGGAACAGCCGGAGGCCAAACCCAAGGCTCCCGATTTATCGGTACTGTTTGAAGCGGCCAGACAGGTCGTTCAGGAAGATAAGCAGGCTCCTGAACCGGGCAAAAAGCCTTCCGTTCTTGCCATGCTCCATGCACCCGCGCCGCCCAGAAGCGAAAAGACCGCGCAGACTAAAAGCGCAGAAAGGGATTTGATATGACGAATTTCACCAATGACGAGATGAATCTGATGTGCATCTACAGCGCCGGCAGCAGCCGTACCGGCCTGATGCAGAAACTCACGGAAATGAAGAAGTACCTGGAACGCGATGAGGTGCAGCTCCTGGCATTGACTGAATCAACGCTTGCAAAACTGGGAACAATGACCGATGAGGAGTTCGGGCAGCTGGAGCTCTACCCTGATTTCGATATCTGATTCTATTCCGAAAAAAGGTGTAAACGCACCCGGTTTCGGAATACAGCTTGATTCCTATTTCGGATTTTTGCGGAAAACCGCAAAAATCTTTCGTAGACCGATTGTAAAATGACTTCGCGCGTGGTATAATACTATTGCGGATAATTGCAGTAAACCGCAAAAATCTGCAATAGGAGGTGCGCTGCATGGAAATTAAAAGAGACCGTTACCTAAATCTGCTGATCAGCAAGAAGCATAACGGATTGATTAAAGTGATAACCGGCATGAGGAGATGCGGAAAGTCTTATCTTCTGTTCACTCTCTTCAAGGATTATCTGCTTTCAGAAGGAATAGAAAAAAACCACATCATTGAGATTGCGTTTGACGCTTATGAAAACAAGCAGTACCGCGATCCCGATGTGCTCTATCCTTACCTGAAGGAGCAGATCAAAGACGACGGCATGTATTATGTGCTGCTTGACGAGGTGCAGCTGCTTGGGGAATTTGAGGCAATCCTGAACAGCCTGACCCGAATGAAAAATGTGGATGTGTATGTGACCGGAAGTAATGCCCGCTTCCTCTCCAAGGATGTAATCACCGAGTTCAGAGGTCGCGGCGACGAAGTGCATATGTACCCACTCAGCTTTGCGGAATTCATGTCGGTTTATCCCGGCACGAAGCAGGATGGCTGGAATGAGTATATGCTGTACGGCGGTCTGCCGCTGGTGCTGAGCTTTACCACTCCGGATCAGAAAATTGCGTTTCTTAAATCTCTCTTTGAGGAAACCTATATTTCGGATATTGTCGGAAGGCACAATATCCGCAACAAGGCGGAGCTGGAAGAGCTTCTGAACATTCTTTCCTCCGCAATCGGTTCGCTGACAAACCCTGAGAAACTGTCTGCAACCTTCCGGTCGGTCAAGAATAAGAAGATCAGCAGCGCTACAATCAGGAAGTATATTGATTATCTCTGTGATTCCTTCCTGATTGACAGCGCCGTCCGGTATGATGTGAAAGGCAAAAAATACATTGATACCCCGGTGAAATACTACTTCACCGACATGGGGCTGAGAAATGCCCGCCTGAATTTCAGACAGCTGGAAGAAACGCACAGTATGGAAAACATCATCTTCAATGAGCTGAAAATCCGCGGCTTCAATGTGGATGTGGGCGTCATCATACAGTATGATACCAACGAAAAGGGAAACAGCGTCCGTAGGCAGTTGGAGATTGACTTCGTCTGCAATAAAGGCTCCAAACGCTATTATATCCAGTCCGCTTACGCGATTCCGGATCAGGCGAAGATGGAGCAGGAACAGCGTTCTCTGATGCTGACCGGAGATTTCTTCAAGCGGATCATCATCACCAAGGATACTCCGGCACCTTATTACAATGAGAATGGTGTCCTGATTATGAGCGTCTATGATTTCCTGCTGAATGAAAACAGTCTGGACATTTAAGGCAATGGGAAAGAGCAATAAGACCTGCCCAAACTGCGGACGAAGGATGAAACAGCAGTTCATCTGCTTGCAGCATTGTACATGCGGGATGAGCTGGAAAAAAGATATTGGCTTTTTGGAACGGACGCCGGACATGGTGTTCGGACTCCGGCACAATGCACCGGGTAACAAGCCGCGCCGGTTGATTGAGATCAGACGGAAAAACTGAATACAATTCAAATCGGGAGCGTCCATGTCATGTGGGCGCTCTTTTCTTTTGAAAGGAGACGTGATCTATGGCAAGCAAATTGCAGGAGTACCGAAGAATGTCGGAAGAAGCGCAGCGGCAGCTGACCGGAAGCCTGGAGCGCTGGCAGTCCTTCCTCGCCACCGCGTCGAGGCTGTACAAATACCCGTATCACGAGCAGGTCATGATCCATGCCCAGCGCCCGGACGCCACCGCCTGTGCGGAGTTCGACGTCTGGAACAATACGATGCGCCGGTATGTGCGGCGCGGTTCCAAGGGTATCGCGCTCATCGATACCAGCGGCGACCGCGAGCGACTGCGCTATGTGTTCGATGTTTCAGACACCGGCACCCGGCCCAATTCCAGAAGCCTGAACCTGTGGGAACTGCGTGATGAGCATATTCCTGCTGTGTCATCCATGCTGGAGAAAAACTATGGCATTCCGGCAGGCGAAAGCCTTGCTGTTCAGCTTGAAGCTGTGGCTTCTCAGCTGGCGCGGGAATACTGGGAGGACAACCGCAGGGACATCCTCGGCATCCTTGAAGATTCTTTTCTGGAAGAGTATGATGAATTCAACGTCGGAGTTGCCTTCCGGAATGCCGCCGAGGTCAGTATCAGTTATTCCCTGATGCTGCGCTGCGGTCTGGAGCCGGAAAACTACTTTGAACACGAAGATTTTATGAGCGTTTTCGATTTCAACACCCCGGAAACGGCGGGCGCGCTGGGAACGGCGGTCAGCGGCATCAATCAGCAGGTGCTGCGGGAAATCGGAGCGACCATCCGAAACTATGAACGCGAACAGATCGCAGAAAGGAGCATGGCATATGGAAATGACGTACAGGCAGAACGGGGATTATCTGATCCCGGACATCAGACTGAGCGAGCAGGAGGAGACACCCATCGGGAAGTACGGGCAGATGCGGAAACAGTATCTGAAGGAGCATCGCCCGATTCTGTGGAACCGTCTGGTGTTGTCGGAGCAGCTGTATCCGCACCTTCGGGAGATCGACGTGACGGCGCACCGGAGGCTGGACGAGCTGATGCCTCAGATGGCGAAGCAGGCCGGCGTGACGGAAGAACTGAAGCGCAGAGACCCGCTGAAATGGGCGGGCATGATGAATACGCTGAAGGCGCAGGCCGAGGAGATTATTCTGTACGAGCTGGTGTACAATTAACAGCCGGTGAGCCGGAATCTCCGGAAGAACTGAATAACGGATATCTTGCCGGAGCAGAGTTTGAACAGCTCTCCATGAACCTTTTTCTCTCGGAACAGGAGCAGATATCCCAAATTGATGAAGCGGATCGCACAACCGAAGTGCTGTCCGCTTTTTCTTTTTCCCAGACGGAAATCGACGATATCCCGAAAGATTTCTATGGCTGCTTGGGGCGTAGACTTGGCATTGTGCGCTGCGATAAAGCTAAGGTCAACCCAAGATGGTTATACTATTTCTTTCTGTCGCCTGAATGGACACATTTCACGCAGTCACATAAAGTTCGTGGAAGCACTGTAGATCGACTGTCTGTTGATGATTTCCCGGGCTATGAAATCCCACTACCATCCTTAGAAGAACAGAACAGAGCTGTTGATGCTATTTTCCCTGTGGATCAGAAAATTGACCTCAACACCCGCCTCTGCGCCGAGCTGGAATGCATGGCCCGCACCCTCTATGACTACTGGTTTGTGCAGTTTGATTTCCCGGATGAAAACGGCAAGCCCTACCGCAGCAGCGGCGGGGAGATGGTATGGTGCCAGGAACTGAGGAGAGAGGTACCGAAGGGGTGGAGAGCAGGAAAGTATAGCGACCTGATTGACAGTGTACGGACTGGCCTTAATCCCCGCCAAAACTTTACATTCAGTGAGGGTGGTATTCAATATCTTACGGTTAAGAATCTGACTCAGGAAGGAAGGATTGACTTTACAGGCTGTGACACGATCGACGAGTCTGCAAGGTCAATCGTTCACCGCAGATCTGATATACGCATTGGAGACGTGCTTTTTGCAAGCATCGCTCCCTTAGGAAGATGCTACCTTATACAAAGCAACCCCGATGACTGGGATATAAACGAATCTGTCTTTTCACTTCGCCCAAACTATAGCTGCGTCGGCGTTCTATCTTTTCTTCCAGATCTCTGGCTGCTTCAGGATCGGTTTTGGCCCGTTCCGTAAGATCATCCATCTTCGCCTTTGCTCTTGCATTAGCTGCTGCATTCTTCGCTTTGAGCGCCTCTGCAAATGCAGGATCTAAAGGGTGTAGAATGTCAGTAGTTATCGGCACTTCATGGAATGTCTCTTGCTAAGAGTTTGCTAATAGGACCACCCGACGGACCCATAAAAGTGCGTCAGAATGAGCGTTTTGCACCATAAAGTTCGTTTACTACAAGTCATTCTGCGTAAGGGAAGGTATTGGAAGTTACACCCGAACCGTGTATCATGTGGCAAGCCATACTCCTAAGCGAAAGGCCGCGCGTTCGAATCGCGCCGGGGACGCCAAAAGTCCGATTTTACAGGATCGGGCTTTTTGTTTTATGATTGGAGTTGAGCGGATGAATTATGTGCGGCACAGGGGGCTCAATAGCTTCTAACGGTAAATTCTCAGCAATATATCCTGACAAATAACGTGGCCATCCGGGGTATCGGCAGGTGACCCCCGAGCGGCTAAATTACGTCAT
>OMCP01000187.1_pt1 | contig 23817 bp, 45 predicted proteins | sample 1646051 | NCBI WGS metagenome assembly OMCP01 (sample SAMEA103958146, study PRJEB25191) | human gut metagenome
CGTCATATCCAGCTGTCTCTAGTTCACTGTCTCCTTTATCCCACGAGTTCATAGGATTGCGCATTCCTTCAATAATAAATTCCATCTGCTCTGGGCTTGCCAGAATTGTGTGTTCTAATTTAATACTCATGTTTTATTTTCCTTTCTTTTTATTATCAGACATTAATACTATGCTTGGTGATTCTATTCGTAATATTTTCTTTATAATTTTAATTATTGTTTTCATTAGCTAAACATCAGTACCTCGTCTTTCTCTGCTTTTTCTAAACATTCGGCTAATGTTCCGTTAAGCAATAATTTTCTTTCAAAGAATGGCTTATCTTGATTTTTTTTATCATTTGTCCATTCTCCTACAATATACAGCGATGCGTTTGATGTTAAAATATCAGTAGCTTTATCGTGATACATGATATGAATTTCATAGCATACATTACTAGCTATAACATATCTGTACAAACCCTTTGTTTTTTCAATCCAATTTTTAAAATCGCTAATCATCACAATTCTCACTTTCTATTAATTTTTTATTCATTACATTTTCACAGTTACGACTACAAATATAAGCTTCATAATTGTATTCGATTCGCTTTGTGGGTTTACCACAAATGTAACAAGGCTTTTTTTTCTTTTGAATATATATAACTACTATTAATCATTGTTTTTTATACCTCTTTCTGTTTTGTAGAATGTAACCTCCGTATTCAGCTGGAGATATATTAGTCTCTTTTTCGGTTTGCCAACCAACCCAACCCTTTCGCCCAGTTTTTTTATTAAGTTCTTTGGTATACATAGTCGAAATATCTTTTTTACTCATTCTCATCCTCCTTAATATATTCATTAAGGATATCCTTTATTAAATTGCGACACCCTTGTACGTCTGTAGTAGCATCGCCTATTCTGGACGATAATTCATCTGCAAACTTTTTAAGAACATCCCTTTGAATACCCATAGAATTTGTATACCAACTTTTATTTAAATAGTCACATAATTTTTGCCATTCTTCATTTTGACTTTGACAATATTTATTCCAACCGGAATCCAAAACTATTACGCCAATGGCTGCTACTATAATTATAAATAAAATATACATATTAAGCTTCCTCCAATTCTCCAAATATTTGCTCATACATTTGTACGTCATATTTTATCAATAAATTTTTTGCATCGTTCTCTTGTAAACGAACTCCGCATATCTTATAGTCTGTTTCATAAGTTAACAACCAATTTCCCTTTTTGCTTCTAAATAATTTGACATTTTTACCAGTATAACTAACTGTCCAATTAAAAAAAGTTGACTCATAATTATATTGGCATCGCCTAGATACAATCTCCATTTTACTGGTATCAAATTTTAAGTTATCAATTACAAATATCATTGATTAATCGCTCCTTTGCTGATAAATTTTTTTAAATGTTTACATAAAGATTTGTTTTCACAACTAATTACTATATTTTCTAATTCTGAAATTGAACAATCTTTGTTTTTATAACTGTCATGCGTATAAATTGGCTTAAATACCGGACAAGAATGACATATATCGTCTACATGTAAGGCTACCTTAATCATTAATGTTGTCTCCTTTCATTCGTTTGTTATTGTCGAGAATATCTCGTTTTGGCTAATGCTTTCCATTCATTCTTAAAATCTTCTGTGTCTTCACATTCAAATTCTATAGTATAAAAAATATAACCACACGATGAACATTTTCTTCGTCTATAGATAGAGTCTCCGTCTTCATTATGTCTAGTATTTGTGACATTTGAATTACTTCCACATAATCGACATTTCATAATTTATTATTCACTCTCCTTAACTTTATTATTTTCACTAGCTTCTTTTCTCTCGTCATATTTAAAAATATCAATTTCTTCAAACTTATGATTTTCCCTTGCAAAGAAACGACTAATATTTATTTTTTCACCACTAGGTATAATCATATAGAATACACCAACAGTATCATAATCACCATTATTTGAATCATGCAAGAAGCTTTCACAATATACATAGTATGGTTTTGTAGATGGCATATAAGGCATCGTTATTGGTGCCATTTCGTTTACAATTCTATCGAGTAATCCACTATGAAAAGAACACTCACTATGAATATCAATTCCTACTACTCTATTTACATCATTATAACTAACATCTCCATTATCCGAAACATGCTTAAATAATGAAGACATTCGTATGCACTGATACGTTTTTATATCTTTTCTTGTACCTGTACCTCCAACTTGCGTCCAAACATCATCTATGTCTTTGATAGGCGTTAATGGTTTACTGGTAATTAGGCGATTTAGAATATTTTTAGTAAAGTCGATACTTCCCCCACTATGTCCGTCTTCCATAAGACTGTTAAATGCCCTTAATGCGCTCCTGTAACAAGCGCAACCATAGTCAGAAATTCCATTTCCATCATGTTCACAAGCTAGTTCTACTTCATTTTCAGCCCATGTATCCATAGGTGTTTTCTCTCTGCAAGAATATAAAGATACATTTCTGTCGTCAATATAAACATTTGCAAATATCTTTCTAGTGTCGCCACCAAATATGTCAATAATTTCTGGAAGATTTTCGTTTACAGCATCAAACACCAGTCCTTTCTCTGAACACCAGTCTATCGCTTCCTTAAGTATTTTATCTGTTCTGCAAGTCCAAAGAATTACTTTGTCTCCATTTAACTGGCATCTTAAAATATAATCTATAATATCCATATTAGGCTCACCTATTTTAGGGTATTTATTTTCACACAAAGTACCATCAAAATCGATGGCAATAATTTTATAATCTAACATTTTGTTGTCTCCTTTTCTATAAAAAATAACCCATAAGCCTATAAAGACTCATGGGTTTCGTAAATATAATTTATTCCTATTCCATTATTTCGATATCATCTATTTCATCTTCATTAAAACTAACACTTTCACCTGATTTCTGAGGGCAATTATCAATATCTATAGCAGCAATCCCCTCCGGTTCGTTATCCTCTGGAAAAATATAATCGCTTACAATACCAGTGAATACTTCGCCGTCTGTGCAAGTTATTTTCACATTTTTTCCTTCAAGACTTTGATTAAGTTTCATTATATTTGTTCTCCTTTCTTCGTGCCGGATAAATATGTGTTCCGGTATTAGAATATATTATCATTCCAACATTTGATGGTGTTTCTATACCTTGTTCATCAACATATATGCCAATATCCTCATCGGCAAATATTCTTTCTCGATGATTCCATTTTCCATTATGGTCGGGTTTTGATTCTCCAGTTCCGCTATATTTATCAACTAATTTCTGTGCATACTCTGTATCGCCATATAAGTAACTTCTTCCAGGGGTATGCTGTGTTTTGTTATGACGCTTTTGCTTGTCTTTGTTTATGGTTTTTATTACTTCACCAGAATTAATCGCATCTTCTATTATTTTACCATTTTTATTCACAGATGCAACTCGTCTTTTATCTTTTATCGGATATGGGGGACCATTCCTAACACCCCACTTCATTCCTTTTACACCGCTATGCTCAATTTCTAAATTATCAAGTCTATTCTTTATCCTATCAAGAATATCCTCAACAGTTTCTCTCGTTCTTGGTGCAAGTTTCATAAATTTAGAGTGTTCGGCATACCAATTGAATATCTCGTACAGATTTTCATTAGCCCAACTAAAAGCCCACCAATCGCAAATCATTTCCACGATATAATCATATGGCATTTCAAAAATTGTCTCTAATTCTCCATTTTCCATATCATCATGAATGAGTATCCAATACTGCCAGTGATGCGGATTTCTATGAATATGTTTCAGCCATGCTCTTTGATAATCTTGGACGACTTTATAAGACCTGTTATTTCCATAAAAATATGCATCGTATGCATTATACTCGTCTTCTTCGTCCTTAGACTTATCATGTGCAAACTCAATCTGCCAGGCTGCATCTGAAATATCATTTGTGACATCCGGTAAATTCTCACATAGCCAGTCAAATCCTCTTTTAACATTAGCTCTATGATTTGCTAAATATTGGTCATACTGGAAGCTCATCTGACACCTCGCACTTCTTTTCTGCATCGTTTGGAACATCTTCTTCTCCAAACATACAGCTGTCTATCTCTCCGAAATAATATGGGCATCCATTACATTTTTCATAATTATTCATTTTTATTGCTCCTTTTCGTAATTAACTTTTCAAACAGCTCCTTAGCTTCTGGACCATCAATTGCATTAACAATATCCACTGATTTATTCGGTAACTGTCTTCCGACACACAGCACACACTTATTGTTTTTGTCATTATAGTCAATGCTTACTAAAACTGTATCTCTCATTATTGAATATCCTCCTTTCGGTACTTACTATAGTTAAAACAGGTCAAACATCTAGGACATGATGATCCCATTCGCAGTACACCTTCGTTTTTTCTGCTGCATTCATCATAAAATATACTTGAATCATACATTTTATCTGGTGTTGTTATAGCTACATGTGTATATCCTTCTAGTTTTCGTTTTTCTAAATATGCAATTACCTTTTCTATTTCTGTACCTTTATTCATTCTTATTCTTCCAATTTACAGGTCTTTCTGATTGTGTATTGCTACCATGGTCTAAGCACTCACAACAAGGGTCACATTTCTCGTCTAAGTCTTTATGTTCACAGGTCTTGCAATACTTTTCAAAATCAACTTCAAAATATAAATTCTCCATAAAGCTCCTATCCTTTATATGGTATCTGTTCTACATCTCCGCCAGGAGTAGTGATTGATTGCATAAGATGTCCAGCTTCGTCGAAATATATATTGTCCATACCGTTGTTCCATTCATCAAACTGCTCAGAAATATCGAATCCTTTTGTTCGTCTAAGATTGATAAGTTCATCGTGAACAACTCTTCTCCAAGCCCTGGCAATTTCTTTTCTGCTCTGTGAAAGAATGCTATATAGTCCATGTTCATTGACAAAACTTACAGTTCTTCTCTGACCTGCAACTACCATTGGTAGGTTCAGCCTTTCATCTTCTTCGCACAGATCAAGCATTTTCCAAGCATTACCGCGACTATATTCAATAATATTTGCTATATCTGCCGCCTTGAATAATGGCTCATCTAAATCGCCATATACATCAAGAACACTACTACCTAATCGGATTTGTCCTACTACCTTTGCTAATTCGTTTACCATTTTACGTATCTCCTTTCATTAAACGTTTTTTTCTCTTTTAATGCTCTGGCTATGGCTGTATCAATTCCAGAGCGAGATTTCATGTGATAATAATATAAGTCTTTAAATGGTGTATTCATTCTGTCAATCCTTCCTGCTGATTGAGCCATTATTTTGTAAGAATAATTTTGTGAGAAGAATACAATTGTATTCGTTGTGATACAGTTCCATCCTTCTGCTCCAGCATTGTATTGAACAAGATAAGCCCATTTATTACTTGTCGGAACTGGTTGATGCTTATGACCGTTCCATTCCGCAACTTCATATTCCGTTAGAATATTTTTCAATAGTTCTAACTCATAATCAAAGTTATAAAATATAATAGCTTTTGGATGCTTCTCCATAACCTCAAGCAAAGCCACTTGTCTGGATTCATCCGTATTTACAAGTTTTCTCCATACATAGCACAACCCTGCTGCATTCTGGAGTGGTTCGTTTTTATATGGGTCCCATCGATTTTTAGTTATTTCCTTATATTTAATGCGGTCATACCCAACATAAATATCTTCGTGGTGTGATACCGTTTCTCGTTTGAAATCCATATTAACAAGAATTTTATTTCGAAGTCTTATTAATCGTTCCGTATTAAGGTATCTGTCAATCTTCGGAAACTTGCTAAATCTACTGTATACTATATGTTCCTTTGTAAAATCACTTCTATTTTTATAGAATCCATTTGCAATGAAAACCGGAATATAATCTTGCCAGGTATCACCAGGCGTAGCAGATAGTAAAATCCATTCGTTATTTTTTGCAATCTTCAAGAATGCTTTTACCCATGTTCCACTACCGACAACTCTTTGCTCGTCAAATATAAAGAAAGCATCCTTTACATCTGAATATTTCTTTACATTATTCCATGAATCTACAATCACTTTGTTTGAATATAAATTTACATCGTCATGTGTAGATAATAGAAATGGTGCTAATTCCCCATCCCATTCACAAGTATCACGCTTTCTGGCGGTCGTTATAATATATAAGTCTTTTGGTGGGTCGTCCATCGGTTCATAAATATCAGTTCCAATAATTCCACCATTTCGCACATAGTAATAAGCTATTGAAGTTAAGGATTTTCCACTTCCGACACCCCCACACAAAATGCAGCCAGTTTTCATCTTTTTTATTGCATCTAACTGATAATCTCTTAGCTTAACACCTGCCATATTAGAATCTCCTAACCACCCAAATATCTGAAAAGTACATAGGTGTATACCAGTATTTGCTCTTATCGTCATCCGTGGTCATCGGATCTGTTATAGAATTTCCAACTTTTATATAACCAGCTACACCAAGTAAAGAAATTTGTATATAACACATAAGAGCAACTGTTTCATCAATATCCTGTCCGACAACCAGTAAATGTCTTTGAAAGTTCATCGATGGCGTTGCTTTTTCCATCTTTCTTTTGATAGTATTAATAGTAGCTATAAGGGTTGCTCCTGCTCCACAGCATTCATCCGCAAGAGAAATATAACCTTGCTTTTCTAACTTATCTTGAAAATTATTATCTAAATCGTTGGTAACAACATCTGCCATCAGCTGACAAACTGAATATGGTGTGAAGAACTGACCAGCTAAACTATTACCAAGTCCTAAATCCATAAACATTTTTCCTAAGAAATCCTGTTCCGGATTAGCGTCCAAAGCCATTGTTGTATATGCAGCCAGTTTAGGAAATATCATCTGTTCGTCCTTACCGTATTTATGGATGATGCTCAAATATCTTTCCTCTCTGTCTTTATAATGAAATTTGTCAAGAGGATTTGATATCGCACACGCAAACATAATCACAAAATCTCTCCAAACATCAAACGGTCTATGAGTCCTCGTCAGTTTATTAAACTCATTCAGAAAGTCTTTTGAATATGTCTCAACCGGCATTTTTTCTGTTTTTATTTCTACTTTTTGTTTTTGTTCAACCGTTTTCTTCTTATCAATGTTTGACAAATCAATTGTCGGTTTCCATTTCTTTGTCACTTTCTTAACCGGTGGCTTCGGTTTATTAAATATAAACATATGTATCTCCTTTAAAATACAAATAGAGCATCAGCTTTAACAACCAATGCCCTATTTTTTATATGTAATTATCTAAATGGGATTTCTTCCGGACCTTCTTCCTCCGCATATTTTTCAGCAAACTCGTCTTCCTCTATAGTTACATAAAGAGTTTTTAGATATGCTTTGATACCAGATTTACCGTTTACCTCCCATAAATAAGGTCTTATCGTTAAATCGGCATTCCTTATTTCAGCATAATCTAATGTGTTTATTGATTCTTCATCCAACGGTGTTTTTCCTTTTCTAGTAACCATATATACCTTAGGTGGTATATTTTTAAAACTAACAGCAACCTGAATATAATGTATTGGTTCCTCGCCCTCTTCTCTAGGTGTTAGAACTCTAATATTCCATCCATCTTCAGACAGCTGTCTAGCCGTTTCTTCGTCAATCACAACACAAAAATTTCTATCTCCAGCACGATTGTACTTGGACTCTTCTCCTCTGAAGTTTCTAAACATAATTCTTGCATTTTCTATAATAATATTGTTAATTTTTTTCTGCATTTTTTATCTCCTTTACATTTAACTGTTTTCTGGTAAATTCATTACCTTGCTCATAATAATATTTGAAATATCATAATTTCTTCCACAAACGTTCTTTGTATCATCAATAAAATTAGGACAATCGAAACACGTTTTATACTTTGTATCACCGCATGGGGTACAATTCGATTGCTCTTGTGTTATATCATCAGAAACAAACCACTCAAAATCTCCAAACTGCGATATTGTATCTACTGCTTCGTTTACAAGATGGTCATAATAAGATTTATCAATATCATCAATCTTATCCAATTCTCTCACCATTTCAGATTCAAGCCATCTATAGCCCTTTGTACCTGTTGCGGCATAATACTTACCGTCTTTCTCACGCATAAGTAATCCACCACCACATCCGTCTTTTATAGGACAGAACTGTCCAACTTTTCCAATGAAGCGATAATTATGCCCTTCTGTAATAAGTGGGTTTAGTCTTTGACAAGTGCTTTCAAATGTCGTATCAGACAGTAATCCTTTCTTGAAATCGCTTTCAGCCTTGCTTAACTCTTTTTCATATTGAGATACATCTGGTAAATCCTCATTTAAATCCAAATATAAAGAGCCGCTTACAGACTTCGTTTCACACATATCCTCAAATTTAATATCCTCTTTACTAAAAAGACTTTTAAATACATAAGGAATCTGAAACTGAGTTCCTGTAGCGGTCCATGTTCCTGGATCTTCTGGATCATCTTTAGCCAATTTTGCTACATATACAGCATTATTGACCAAGCAAATCCTATCAAATATATGCTCTACCTCGAAATCATATCCGTGGCGTTTGCCATATTTGCAAATGAAATCTAGAATATAATCATCCGGATTTTCAATCTTAATAGAGTCCGTCTTAATGTGAATTACTTTGTATCCCTGTGCTTCAACTTCATGTCTAAGGTCAATCATAAACAAAGCACCTCGCTTTGCTACGATATTGTCCTTATTTCTTGAATCTCTGAATGCATTCATAAATCCCGCTGCCGTTAATCCATATACAGAATTAATCGCAATCTTCAATGCCTGAGCCAGAGCCTTTGCTTTACCTGTATCATCAAGATATTTTGCCAATGCTCCATCAAACATATCACGTACCTTATCAAACTCACCATGTTTAATATAAATACGAATGTCTAAAACATCTTTAAACCTCTTTGTAAAATCGGGTCCGAATAAGCATTCTGCTATAGCTGAGTTAGGGTGCATCGAGCCAACATCTTCTGTTTCTGAGCGTCCGTACATTCCAGGAGCTGCCCACACTTCTCCGCCTTCTCCAACTTCTTCCCCTCTATAAAGGGATTTTCCGTTCTCGAATCTGTAGTCTGGGAAATATGGTAACAAGCTATCTCCTTTCGGTCCGTGAAATGGTTCAGCCATCATCTCCGGCTTTGCTTCTTTTAAGAATGCTAATACATCATCTGGTAATTCTGTAACTGGCTCAGACAAATCTCTATACATAAATTCACTCTGAGGATTACGGTTCTTTCCAAATATAAATTTTGTAGTTAAGCTATTGGTCGTATCATTTACTGAACCATTAGCCAATTCTGCTAAAATTTCTCTAGCAACAAAGTCACCAAGATTTGCTTTGTATGTAGCCTCTGTGGCGATAACATCATCATCACAATATTCAGCCACTTTTATCCAAAGTTCTTCTGGAACAGGCTGATCCCAAGGAAGTCCAAGCTCGTGATGCTTTATCTTTTTACATAATGCTCTGACTTCATCGTCCATCTTTGAATTTGGATTATTTGCTTTATTGCTAAGTTCGATTTCCCATTTCTTTAGAGATTGCTTCTTTGAACAAAAATCATATACATCCGTGTAAGAAATGTTATATGCTTCTCCAAAGAAGCAATTCGGACTATTGTTAATTATTTTTTGAGATAAATTAAACAATTGTTCATTTGTATACCCCATTAATCTAGCATACAATATGTGATTATCATATCTTCTACAGTTAAATCCGACTAACCTTAGCTGTAACAGTTCTTCAATATCGGCTGGACTCGGATTTATCATTCTTATGACTGGTTTTCCTTCTCCTTCTACTTTCCAGTTGACCAAGAACAGGTTTGGAAATACCTCTACGTCATAAAATACCAGTTTTGCTTCATCATTCTTTACAGCAATAGAATTTTCTTCCGATTTGAACTGCATCTTATTAACGAGCTTTATGCAATACTCTGCCTGATGAGAGCTGTTCGCTGCAAATGCTAATACAGCATTACGCATATCTGTTACATCATATTTGAGTTCACTACTATGAGCATCCTCTAATATTTTGTATATGAAATCGATACTTGGCTTAGTTCCTGGGTGGATTTCCTTATTAAGATTTCTCTTTATAAGAGTTCTAAGTCCTTTCTCGCTTTTTATGGCATCAAAATTTACCATTTTGTCTTCTCCTTTCATTGGTAACCCAGAGGATATAGTAGCTATTGGTAAATTGTTGCATTTCGTTAGTTTTCTCCTTAATGAACTTTTACCAGTAAATACTTTTACCTCTATATGGTTATCGTAGATTCTGCTTAACTGAGACGGATCTCCAGAATACAAATAATGAAGATGTATCCCTTGACCACTTTTACTCAGTTCTGCGTAAGTCGGTGGTAACTTACTAGCAGCTTCTAAATTTTTTTCAAAAGATTTATTTCCTGTTTCATCCGGAATATCAAAATCTACGACAATGTGATTTTCTGGAACTTTCACATAATGAATTTGCGATGTATCCAGAGCAGATAATTTTGTTTTTACTTTTTCCCACTTCTGCTGTGGGGTTTCATTTTGTGAAGCATATTGTGCTGGACAATCCGCACATATAGAATCAAATATTGACTCCTGTTCTTTGAACTCTATATGATAAGTTTTTGGTGCCTCTTTTTTCTTATTAGATTTTGTTTCGTTTTCAAATTTGTCGGTTTTAAAGCCAATATAATAGCTTCGTACTCTGGAGCCATCTTCAAAATTAAATCGCTCTTGAAAGTCCAGAAAATAATTTTTCAATTCTTCCTGGAATGCTCTTCTTGATAACGGATAACCGACTTTCGCTTCATCACAATAATTCTTATACATTTCCCATGCTGCTTTTAATGTGGTCCCGTTTTCTTTTTTAAACACATGGTATGAATCCACCACGAAATTATAAAAGTCATTTGATGCACCTATCATTGAGATAGGTATATAATCATCATATCTTCCGGGATTATCCAAATATATTTCACGGCAATGATAAGCAATCGCACCAAGTTCAAACTCAACTTGTTTTACTATAGTTCCGTATTCTTTCGTACCAAGTTTATTTCCGGATGGAGATACATCAATCAATCGTCTTATAAGACCAGATTTAGCATCTGTAATACGTACAGGTTTGTTAGTTCCCATAAACAAAAAACATTTGAATCTGTTAGAGTATGTCGATTTGAACTTTTCATTAACTGTCATCAACTCATGAGACACTAAACTGTTAAGTCTAGTATTATCCTCAATCCTTGACAAATCTCCATCGTGCTGAATAGCTACCAACGGATTTGTTTTAAATGCTTCTAATGCAAAAGAGTTACTACTAGATCCTAATGCTTTCGCATCAAAGACTGAGTAGTAACCCTCAAATAACTGCTGAATGATATTTAAAATTGTTGACTTACCTGTACCAGCTGCTCCATATAGTACAAGAAATTTCTGTAATTTCTGCGACTCACCACATACTATAGAACCGATAGCCCACTCTATCTTCATTCGTTCTTCTGGAGAATATAAAGTGCTGATCAGTTTTTCGTATGCTGTCAAATCACCCTCTTCAAGAGGATAATTAAGTCGCTTGCTCGCATAATCTTTTTTTGTTGTTTCCGTATTGGAAAATATAAGTTTATCGTCAAGTGTATGAAAACTGTCTCGTAATTGCTTCTGACAGTATTTATGCCAAGAGTCAATCATTCCGCTCTCAGCGTCCCACATATGCAGGACTTTAATATCTGAGTTAAAGCGTTGGTGATTCTCTTCAGCATATCTATCCAGTTCGCGGTCTATAAGTTGTAAAGCGTCTTGCTCGTCAGTAGACCATAAACCATGTTCTTCTATCCAGATAGCGTAAAAATCGCCACCTCGAATCATAAGATCCGTACTTTTTTTAATAATGAACTTTGGATAAATTTCTATTACTCCACGTTTCGTCGAACGTGTTGAAATCACCATAAAATCTAACATTACATTTTTATACTCCTTCCGATTCTTTCAACTCATCAATTTCTTTTCGCAAAGCTGTGATTTCCTGTTGCATCTTTTTATTGTGGATGCTACTTAAATATAAATTTATCGATGTCAGCAAACTCCAAAATATAATTCTTTTATTGAATTTATTTTGCCTTGTTAAGCCTTTATAAATATTAATCATACGTTTATCTGTATCATCTATATGTTTAAAAACATATCTCATAATTTCATCCATAATATTATTCCTCCATTGTTATGTTATAATAATGCTATCAAGATACCAACACGCTTGGTACCATATCTCAATCTCTCTTAAATCGTAACGACAATCTTCAATTGTAAATAAACCACCTTTACCGTTTGGTTGATATTCACGTTCTAAAAATTTATGTATAATATTCTGCACATATAATTTATTAAATCGTGAATCATTCATAGAACCTAGTCCAAGATTAACTATCATATTCCAAAACCATTGACCGGTCCTATTGCCTACTTCGGGGTCATCCATAATATGTTCTTCTAAACGAATAGCAAGTGCTATCATCATTTCTAAAACACTACATGGACGACAATCTAAATACTTAGAAATCATAGAAATATCATAATTGTTCTCGTATCCAAACTTATATCTTAATTCAATGCCATCTTCGAATCTGTTGCCATCGGTTTCGATTAGATATGTAAAATCCACACTATGTAGAAATTTTAATAGCTTTCTATATGACAATTTTTCTGTATAATCCTCGTTACAAACCAGACTATACATCCAATTAACATATTCGTATTCTAATTCGTTTTTATTCATATTCATTACGACTCCGTTTCTACGTAGTATTGGTCTTCATCAGCAAGTATTTCGTAATCGCATTTTCTTGAATCATTTCGGACATACACCGAATCTTCTTCAAATTCACCAAAATGATTAAGTGAATCAACACCAACTGTGTTTTCTAATTCATCTACAATTTCACCATTATCATCTAGCAGCACACCATCTGATGTATAAACTAGACTAATTTTTTCATAATCTTCAAATTCACCAAAATCTGACGGATGAATTACATATGGTTTATCTGCCTCTTCCGTAATATTTTCATTACCAGAAGAAACCTCATTATAATTTACATAACCTTCTCTATGCAATATAGTCTTGCTTTTCATAATATCTGCTTCATACGATTCTTTATTATTAGAAGTTTCGTCTTGTGATTCGCTAGTCTTACTATTATTAAACCTTCTGGAATTAAAGTCTTCATCAGCAAGTCTTTCGTACTTATCCTTAAAATATTTTTCTGTACTTATTACACCGACACTAACTCCTACAATAAAACTAAATATAAGCATTAGTTTATTGTTCATTCTCATCTTCCTCACTTCCTATTGTCATGACGGTTAACGATAAACCGCCAAAAAGTAAAGAGGCACTCAATAGAATGCCTCCTGCTATATGTCGTTTCCTTTTAGTATCAAGGATATAATCCATCATTGATATAAAGTTGCCTATTCCTTCCATTTTAATGCTCCTTTCCACCAAATAAAACAGCAATTCCACCACAAAAACAAATTCCTGATATCGCCGATAAAGCAATTCCTACAATATTCATAAATATCACCTTCCTATTCTGCACTTGAAAAATAATGATTTTCAACCTGAAGTAATGGCGTTCCATAATCGCTATATCTACCAGCCATAAAAAATATTACTTCATAATTCTGCCTAGACTCTAATTCTTCTTTAACTAATTGACATATATATTCATCGACATAACATCTATCAACTCTTCCGTTCCACATTGACGAGAATTGATGTGGTTGATAAATAACGTCATAAACTGTATTGGGAAACGAATTTGACTCTATACGATTAAGAATTGTATCAATTACTAATCGTTTGCCATCTTCACATTCTCCCTCAGCTTCAGCCATCGTTACAAGAGCAATTAACTCAATATCCTCATTGGACATTCGATTTTCTTCTGATATTGTCTCAACTTCGTTAGTTTCCTGTACGAGCACTTCTTCCACTGGACATATTGACACATTAGATGTTTCTTCGATTACCTGTTGGTTTAATGGTTGCATGTTCATAAACTCTATTTCATTATAATTAAGCGGTTTAGGGTTATATGATAAACATATCATACTAATAGCAGAAGCAAGTAAAGTACCAATAATTTTTCTCATATATTAAAAATCCTTTCCATCTTAGATTAAATCTAAAATATTTCCATCTGGGTTGAAATCTAATAATATAACCGGCTCATATGAACCATTTTCAGTTTCTCTATTTGTTTCCAAAATACCAAAATCAACAAAATTATCTCCAACTTCATTATTTTCTCTATAAACCCAGCCAACCATCTGACCTGCCTTGGTTCTTGGTATTCCTACCATATCATACACATCGTTTAGGAATATATACCCTTTAGCTTGTAAAATATTATTTGCATACTGCTGATTAGCACGCAGCATATATAAATTATACTGTGTATCATTTTCAAACCCTTCACAAGTATTATCAAAGTATCTTGCATATCCACATTCATCACCAGACACTACATTTACTGTTGATTTTACTTTCTTTTCTTTACCAGTTTCGGCATCCTTAATGGTTTCTTCAAACTTCTTGGCTTTAATACCATATCTAAGTTCCTGGTCAATCTGTTCGCCATATCTTTCTACAACATTTGAACGATATTTTTTAAATGATTCATTAACAGTCGCATATGCTGCTGTTAACGCAATATTTCTTTTTTTTAAGATGTTATTTGATGCGATAATACTTGTAAGCGACAATGCTCCTAATACTACCGCTGGTGCATACAATTTAACTATTTTTACTCCAGTCTGTGCGTATATAATAGTTAAATCTTTCTTAGCATCATCAGTTGTATACTCATCTTTGAGTTTTTCATTATCTGCGCATTCATGTACAGCATCCACATCTTTTTTATGTTCTTCTAAAACTTTACTTAACTTAGTTGTTGCTTTGCACGCTAGAACCGTACTAACAACTGTTCCTGTCACACCTGCGATAATTAATATTTCCGGACTATGTTTCTTTAATTTTATGCTAGTCTTATTAACCATCTTGGTTATTTTGCCTATTATTTCGTTTTTTTTCATTCTATTTTCCTCCTAGTCATCTAACGCATATGCATTAGGTAATTTTATTGTGTATCCATCTCTTGTGTATATAATTTTCGCCATTCTTAAATCGGTCCATCCGTAGTCATTGCCGGTCCAAGGACCATCTATGCCGGCTAAATCAAAATAATCTGCAACTCTAACTATCTTATAGGTTGCAAGTATTTCGTCCATAGCTCCAAGCACATTCTCCGCTTCTGACCTGGTGTCAAAGAAAATATCATCATAATCACATATAGATGAGTTCCTTGAATTATAGTTATTTTTTCTTGGTTCTGCTGGGTCATAATATTTACGATATGATACTTTTGAAGCAGTCGATTTACGACCGTTCTTTCCATTTGTACCTAGCACCGCTTTTACTGCATCAAGAATAATATCTTTAACCGCTGGCACAACGATATCTTCAAAAATATAACTTTTTACATTGTCCACATCTTCTGGAATGAAAACATTTGTCAATTTTCGAAGACCATTTCTTTTCTTTGTTTTTACTGAACCAGATACAACTTTTTCTACTCTTTTCTCTGGTTGCTCAGTTTTAATTTTTTCTCTCCTTGATTTGTGTGAGTTGGACTTGTATTCTTCCATTTATTTGTCCTCCTTTTTGACTATTTTTGTGTAAAATTAAAGGTCGGAATTAACAATAACCCCATCAAACACCATGGAGATTTAGTTATCTTGCAAGCCATAGCAACAGCTACTGACCCAGATACAATAGAAATAGCATTTAATTTCATAACATTATTCATTTATTGATTTTCCTTTCTATCTTTTCTTTTAAATTAAAAAAGAGAAAGTACCTTGTTTCAGATACCTTCTCTCCTTAGATTAGAATAATTCTTTAATTTTCGGAATTATCTTCATCAACTGTCTTAACGTTTTCAACGACAACCTCGTCGTTAACCACACGAAACCCTTTACGCGCTTTCATTGCTTTCAGCTTACCAACAGTTGGTGCTACTATAAACTTGTAAGCTAAACCGCCTACAATCATAGATATACCAATGGTTGTTGCTTTACCGAATCCTTTTGAAGCCGTTTTCACGATTTCCTCAGTAGTTTCCATAACCTCGTCATTGTTCATAATTTCGTTTTCCATAGTTGTAATCCTCCTGTTTTTTTTTTATTATTCTTTTCATAATAGAGTTTGTAAATTTTGCGTATTACATCAATGTCCGATAATCATATCTCGGACAACATCCGTAATCAATTACGAATACTGGTTCATCATTTTCTGCTAATTGAGAACTAAATCTCAAATCTAAATAGCCTTCATCAATGTTCCAGCCAATATCATCTCCGAGTTTAATGGGTGGTAAACCTATTTCATAATAGAATTCATTTAGTGAAATATACATTTCATCTCTCATTCTTCTATTTATTTCATTTTCTGCTCTTTTGATTCTGTCGATCTTAGACTTAAAATATCGTCCACTCACTGCGTCGTAACACAGTGTTTCACCATCACCAATAAACACAATTTCGCTTTCCTTTACTGGATTCTTGTCAATCTTTTCTTTCGCAACCGCATCTCTAATTGTCTGTTCTTTTTTTTCACCAATAGTTTCAACAACTTTACTTTGATATTCTTTGAGAGATGTTTCTGCTATTGAATATGCCGTTGCAAGTGCCGCATTTCTTCTGGCATTCACGGAACTTGCCCCGATCAAGCAAACCATAGAGACTGTTCCAGTAACCATCGCCGGAATATAGCATTTCCAACAGATTTTAATGGTATCAATATACGATATCTTTTCTGGCGCAATCTCTTCTGGTATTCCATTCTCCCTGTCAATTCTCCTATAATTTTCTTCAGCTTTTAATAGTTCTAACGCTTTAGGTGTCGCACGCACAGCCATTACAGTTGTCGTTAACATTCCAGCAACACCTAACCCAGTTAATATTTCTGGAGTATGTTTTTTAGTTGTTTTTTTCACAGTATTATATGCTGCTTTAAAATTATGTTTATGCATTTTCGATTACTTCCTTTCTTACAGATAACCTTGTCCACAATGGACAGAGATTTTTACTTATCCAACCAGATTTCCGGACGAACCCCATAAGAGTCCGAAGCGGTGTTGAAGTCCGTATCGCCATCCTTGTCCGCAATAGCGAAATCAACCGTAGAAAAGTCTTTCTTGGTAGCATTACGAAGCCATCCGTGTTCACACTTATTATCATAATAAGCAACTCGATTGCGTCTCTGCTTCATAAGAGGAAGCTGCTTGTCATCATCTTCAAAGAAGTGGTCTCTATCCCACCTAACATCCCAGCCAAACATCTCGCCTACTGTAGGAATAGTAACATCAGTGAGTCTTCCTCTAATTGAATAAGGTAATGCCTTGATAAACTCTGTATGTAGCCATTTATTCAAATCAGATGCTTCAAACCCGCCATTATTTGTATTTGATTCATTCATAGGTCTCTTAGTTACATAATCATCGAAAATGAGCATGACCTTATCGTCCGTAACCTTATGTACTGTTGCTGTAAATTCTCCTAATTCATCCAACTTAATGATTGTCTTATCTCCTACCTCAGCATCTTTTAAATCGGACTTTGCCGGTACCCCGAATAATGCATTAACAAATTCTTTAATAAATTCTTTAATTGCAAGTTCATCATTAATGCAATACGCTTCCATTTTGATATACTTTCTGTACATTCTTTCTACTGTAGGCGTATCAATCCCTCTTTTCCCTAATGCAATAATCTCTTCTCCTAAAGTTGCTTCTCTTTTACACATAATGTTAATCTCCTTTCATAATGTTGCTTTACGCAATTAGTAAATCTATAATCCATTCAGCCATATCTTTTGCACAGCTGAACAAATAGCTATTTCTTCTATTTTTACAAGAATACTCATCCATTAAGTTACGAAAATTCTCTATAACGATTAATGGTGGTGTATCATTGTATTTTCTTAATTGTTTTAATATTTCTTTCGCAGCCCAAATAGAATAACTCGTTTGAGCAATTCCACCTCCATATTTTGTACATTGTGCATTTTTTAAAGACTGTCGCAAACAATATACAACAACTTCTGTAGCTCTAACTGATGCAGAACTCATACTTCATTACCTCCATAAAAGAAAAGAGCCCTTGTTAGGACTCCTCTTTATCTCTTTTTGCAAGAGCTTCATCAACTTTTTTATCAATCTGTTCATTCATCTTCTGCTCATCAGCCCAATCGTTAATAAGATTCGCACCTAATCCGATTACTGTTGCCGCAAGACCAATGATTCTAATAATTTTACTATTCATAGCTCATTGCCTCCTTTCCATAATAGAGTTTGTATATTTTGCGTTTAAAAATCATCATCACACCAATCTATATCTGGTGTCCAGACCATTTCAATGATGTACACTTCTAGTCCATCATCTAGTACGGTCTTCCTATGATTAAAGTCTATCCAATACAGACCATCCTCACAGTTCCAGCCAACCTTATCTCCACCATTAATGGCAGATAATCCAAGCATTTCATAAAAATCATTTACTGGAAGATGACCAGATATTACAAAATTTCTGTTAAGATGATACTCAGCCTGTAGCACTCTGCTAACAGAACTTTCAAAATATCTTCTTGAATATTCGTCATAAAACAGGCGGTTTTCGTCCGGATCATACTCATCAAAGTCTAATGAATTCCATCCACATATGTTATCTGCATAAAGATACATTTCTTCACAATGTTCTTTAGCTATAGAGTCAATTATTTTTTGATGTGCTTCCTCTCCATATATCTCTTTAAGTTTTTCCTTGTACTCATTGTAGGAATTATTGATTAATGCATACGCACTAGATAAAGATGCCTGTTGTCGTTTGTTGAGTACATTAGCCCCTACAATACATACTATTGTAGAAACGCCAATAACTGCTGACGGAATATAATAGACCCACGCAGATTTAATAGCTTCTGCCCTGCTATATCCGCACGGGTCTCCATCATGATTAATACGACTATCTCTTTTAATCTTTTCAATAGCTTTAGGTGTTGCGCGTACGGCAGTTATAGCAGTAGTAATGACACCTGTTACACCCAAAAAAGTTAAAATAGTCGGTGATGCATTTTTAAGTTTTACCGACTTCATAAAATTGTGTTTTGTTGCCATAGTATTATCTCCTTTCTGATTTTTAATGAAAAAGAAAGAGCCCTTGTTAGGACTCAATTTTTGATGATTTATTCTTATAACTTGAAGCTATTTCCTCCCTAACAATACGCATATACTCGACTGTTTCAATAATTTTACTTGGTTTTATTGTTGATGGTATGTATTCAGGTATTGTTTTTCTAAGTTTATACAAGTTATTCATATCCATATAAATCACGCTCCTTTCATAATACAATATGTAAATTTCGCTAAATATTGCGTCTGTCAAAGCATGTTTCCCATCTTTGCCTCTGTATCGGTTTCATTTTAAGAGCCCACATAATTTGTCTAATGCTTACTGTAGGATATAATCCTTCCGTACACTCTCCTGCTCGTTCATCAAAAAATTTTTTGAACTTAGGATGCAAATATAAAGAATCTGTCAACCAAGAATCAACCTCGGTCCAGTATGTAGTTTTTGTATCTGGATTAAATCTTTGCTGAATAACTGCTAACCCTTTATCGCCTATTGTAAATAATGTGCATCTATCATACACTGGGTGATTACATATGTACAACTTTCCATACATAGAAAGATAAATATCTGGTTTTTTATAATGGTATCTCATCTCTATTCTCCGTAAAAAGAAAAGAGCCTTAGATTTCTCTAAGACCCTCTCCTCTAGCTTATTGCGTTTTTAATTCTCTTTTTCGGACTCATCCGCGGCAATACCCAGAACTTCCTCTCTGGTCGGATATAAATTCTCGTACTTTTCATCTCCTTCACAGCCATATTTTTCTAATTCCACGCTGTGTCCACAATGGGAACATATCAATGTGTCTTCCCATTCATCTTCAAATTCCATTAATCCTCCGCACTCCGGGCAAATATATTGTCCACTAATCATTGCCTTTCTCTGTTTTTCATTAAAAATACTCATGCTAAATATCTCCTTTCAAAATTGCTTATCTCATATACATATAATAAGTATACAAAATATAATTAATCTATTCAAGAGATAAAGCTTTATTCTCTCATAAAGAGCAATGTATTTTTCACGTAAAAAAGAAAAGGAGATGTACAAATCGTATACATCTCCTAAAAGCATCGATTACCACTCAGCAGTAATTATTCTGCATTCCTTACAATAATATACTGACAGCTTGATATCAGCCTTTACGTCCTTATCCATATGATACTCAAATGTTGCAGTTCGATTGTCTTTCCTTGTTACAAATGTACTTTGAACCTCAGGTTCCTCACCATCAAAGTTATCCATAACTGTAACTAATCGCCTATGCAAATAGTTGTTTTCATTGAATATGACAGTAAAATGCCATAAGCTTTCATCACCACAAGGAATACTTAATGTGGTCTGATTTGTAGTAATTGGTACCTCCACGTAAATTTTACTCATTTAAGTTTACCTCCTTTTCTACTATTCCATAATAGCCGATGTATGAATTGCGTAAAAAGAAGAGGATGTGTAAAACATACACCCTCTTTTTTAAATATTTATTTAGTTGGTCTAAATCTGTTAATAAGACCCTTGAACGTATTTGATGTATACGTTCCGGTTTCCTCAAACTTAAATCCTTTTCGCATCCAAATTCCATAAAATATCAACGGCACTATCAATTCTGCCGCTGCTACACCGACTTTAAAATGTCGTTCTTTCACCTGTTCGTTAATCTGCTCATGTTCCATTTGACGACGTTTAACTTTTTCATCAGCATCTAACTCACATTCAATTTCTTCGATTCTTAATCGATGTAACTTTACCAAATTATCAATAGCCTGCGATTTTTCCTCGGAACCGTCTTCCATTTCGGATAAATTTTGAATCTCCGCTACGATTTCATCATTTAATAAGGTGCTAATTTCTCCCATTTTTAAATCCTCCTTCATAAATTCTTTCATAATAGAAAGTGTTATTTGTGCGAAATGTAATTTTTAATTTTCACACGTAGTTCCACAGATTTTTTCTTATAGATATCATTCAGACCGCCTGGATCTAATTCAAGAAACAAATAAGGTCCGCTGTCTGGGTCGGATTCATCAACCCTAAGCGAACCTATTGGTTTATCTTTAAATATAAATCTTGATACAAACAACCCTATAAGAATACCTACTAATAACCAAATTAATGGCATACGTTCCTCCTTTCTGAAAACATTTTCCGGATTTTTTCCACCGGGCAATTTTTCAAATATCAATATAGTATGATTTCCAGTAACCTGCGTACTGAATTTAATCTAGAATAAAAAGAAAGAGCCATTGCTGGCTCAATCTTTAGAATGCTTTCTAAACGGATCTAGTCCCATATGTTCTATTGCATCAAAGCATTTCATTGTATGTTTTTTCATTATTTCTTCAGCTTTATCGTCTTTTAATATTCCTAACTGATTAGCAACATTATATACATCTAGCATACTTGCATGAAAATTCAATCTCATCTTTGCTACTTTCTTTACAATATCCATTTTTAATACCTCCGTTATGATTTTATTTTATTCATAAAGGACAATGTAATTTTTGCGAATAAAAAGAAAGAGCCATTGCTGACTCAATCTTTAGATTTAATGATATCAACCAGACAACCAACAGCAAACCCACCAAGAACCGCAAGACCAACACTGCAACGACCCCTGAGAAGTCCCACACGATACCAAAAACGTGAGTTATTACATTCCCATAAATTATTACCTATCATCTGTTCTTTTATCGTCTCAAAAACAGATTCTTTTTCTATCTGAGTAATATCGTCCCTCATCAATTCTCTTATCAGAACTTCCTCAACATCGTTGTTAAAATGCCTCGTTTCTTTTTCACTGTTATACACTTCTTTTAATGATAACATATTAATCACTCCTTTCATAAAGGACAATGCAATTTTTGCGAAGCTATTCTCGTTCTTTATCCAGTAACCAAAAAAATCGTCTGTACAAGTCATAGTAAATATCTTTACAGCACGGAATATTTAATCTAGCTTTCAAAATATCATAAGACCAGCCTTCTGTAATTCCTTGTAATAAATACTCTGATAAATCTGAACTTGCAAGCTTTGCTATACGTTCTATCATATTGATTCTATCTGAGTAATACGATCTCGCTATTGCATATCTTGATGTAGGATCATCAATATTGTTCGTCACAACCCGCATTGCCAAATTCATTGTTTTAACATTACTTCCATCTAATGCCGCATATGCTTTCTTCCATATAGAATACTGTAAGCAAAAATGCTTTAGTTCATAATATCTATGTTTCTCTATCCAATAGGGATTTTTTTCAGATAATTCTGCTCTTAATGTTGTTCCCATAATAGTTAATCTCCTTTGTAAATTTATTACCGCCGGTAGTTCTATTCTAGGTTAAAATTTCACATTAGTAAAAACAACTTCGGTGGATATAATTACCAACATAAAAAAAGACAGCCTATGTTTTCATAGACTATCTTAATGTTAACGATTAACCACAAAGGCTGGTATATTAATAGGTACTCCTTGTTCTTGACATTTATCAATAGCTAATTGTAAATTCTTTACTGCTAAATGTTGGATAATCTCCTGGCACTTATCATAGTTTTCAAAATTTCCTTCTTTGAATTGTACCATATATTTTTCCACATCAAGCCAGTTTAAGAGTACATCCTCAGCTATATTGTTTCCTTGTCTTTGCATAATTTTAATCTCCTTTCATATAACCATATTTTACGGTTTTCTCATAAAAGGAATTGTAAATTTTGCGTTTTTCCATCTATTCATCGTTCTACTACAAGGATAATCCTCGTATTCTATCATTTCTTCTGTAATAGTTCCATTAATCACTCCGGTTATGATTCGAGCATCATATTGTTTATATGGAAAAACATTGTTTGGAAGAAATCTATGTATACAATGACAACTAGGGCATTTATATCTTTTAATATTAATAATTGTCACATCACGATTTTTTGTTTTAACCATCCTTGACACCTTATCATAATACTTTAAAACAGTACCGCAAGATTCACATATATTTTTCATGTTATTCACCTCTCAGACAAGTTTATTATACATAAAAAATATACAATGAAAAGAATAATTCCATTCTTGCTATCTGTCTCTCTTCTTTATTCTTGTCATCAGGAGGAAGAAATCAGTCTGCCGACCGATGGGCCGGTTATTAATCTTGCTGAGTTGGGACTGTCTGAAAATGATGTTGTACAGGGACGTATGCGCATTAAACTGAAAGAAGAACCTGCCGGAAATTTAAGTGAGAAGAGTATCGAAGGCGGCATATCCGCACGAATTAAAATGATAGGCCGTTCTGCTTCTGCATTGAAAATAACCCGCATGGAACGTACTTTTCCTCATGCCGGGAAATATGAAGAACGTACACGCCGTGAGGGACTGCATTTGTGGTATGATGTTTGGTATTCGGAGGATGTTTCTGTGGCGCGTGCGACCGGTGAAGTTTCAGTGCTGGAAGGGATAGAAATAGCCGCGCCTGTCGTGAAGGTGAGATCTTTGGGGGCGGACGAACCGGTTTGGCGTGCCGT
>OMCP01000193.1_pt1 | contig 23529 bp, 20 predicted proteins | sample 1646051 | NCBI WGS metagenome assembly OMCP01 (sample SAMEA103958146, study PRJEB25191) | human gut metagenome
TTTTTCGGACTTCCTTTTTCATTTCGTGATAACTATGAATTCATGATAACTGGTACATACACGTTCCATTCCCCTGCGGGGAATTGCAGACGTCCGAAAAAACAATTCATCGTCCATCCCGGTCGCGGCTTCGGCCCCTGGGATAAAACTCCACGTCCTTAAAGCTCTCCGCGTCCAGGATATATTCGCCGTTTTTCCAGTTGTCGGCCACTTTCTGGCGGGCCTCCTCGCGGCTTTCCGCCTCCACCGTGACCGTCATCTCCAGCGTTTCTGTGATGGTCACATCATACTCTTTCATCGTTCAAGCTCCTTTCCGTTGCTGCACCGAATGGGAATCCCCAGCCGGTGACAAAGGGTGTCGTTCACGTCCTTGCCGGTGGGCGGCGGACGGTTTTTCACTTCGTATTCTTCGGGAATGACCGTCATGATTGCCTTTGTTGCCAGCCTGCCGGGGCCGTCATTGTCCAGATGCAGATAGATGGTTTTCACGGACGGATGATCCTCCAGAAACCGGGTGAGAGCAACGGGCAGCTTGCTTTCCGCCAGCACTTTTTTCGGCTGGTAAATTCCCGCGAGGGACAACAGATTGTGCCGCCTCCAGTCGATGCCATCCAGCTTGCAGAGGGTGGCATAGGACATGACATCAATGGCGGATTCACACAGGTGTACCGCCGGATTCTCCACGCAGGCGGGCAGGACAAAGGAATAATGCTTATCGCTGCCGCTCAGGTCGCCGTGGAAACGCCCTTCACCGATTCCGCGCAGGCAGCCGAACCGTGCCTTGCCGTCTTTGTCAAAGCCTACAAAAACAACATTGCTGTGGCCCTTATTCCGGCTTTCATAAAGCCTCCCGGTCTGGATGCAGTAGTCGATCACCTCCGGGTCGATCCCTCTTTTTTTGAGGTAGTCCACCATAGCCCAGTTATCGGGCGCGGCCTGCGGTAAAAGCAGATGTTTGGGCTTTTCCTCTTTAGGCGCAGGCACAAAAGAAGGCGGCCTGATTGCCGCCCTGCCGATGATAGTTTCCATCGCGTCCATAAACGAATAGCCATTGACCTTAATGAGATAGTCCAGGGCGCTGTATCCGCCGATTCCACGGGAGAACCAGCACCACTTGCCGTTGGAAATCCGCAGGCTGTCATGGGTCTTGGTGCAGTAGACATTACCGGACACATGGACAAGTTCCTGCGGTTCACAGGTTTGCAGATAGGTGAGCAAGTCCACCTGCCGCGCCCGTTCAATCGCTTCCGAGTCGTAGTAAGGCATAAAAATAGCCCCCTTTCCATAGCCGTAGATTTGCCGTCCGCTTGGGATGGCTGACTATGTAAAGGGGGCTGGCATGAAAAAAGCCGACTGGATTTCTCCAATCGGCTTCGCTGTTCCCATGTTGATTATTCTTTTTTGAATGCTGCAATTTTCTCCAGATAGGAAAAACAATCCGTGTGGCCTCGGAAGTAGATGTGCTTGCGCTCCATGTTGTCGGCCCGAAAATACAGCCGGAAATACTGATTTAAGATTTCATGCTCTTGAGCGGAAAGCCGTATCTCGCCGTCACCCTCCAGCAGCTTCTCGATGAAAGGATATTGGTGCTTCAATTCGCTCATCTGCTGCTTGAGGGCGGCGTATCCCTGATCGGTATCGGCCAGCTCAAGAACCATATTACTGTCACTCTCGTCGTATTCTTCTGAGATGCGCTCTATCATCGGAATATATTGATCGCTCATTCGAGATCACCTCGTTTCTCTTTTTATTATACTATACCCACCCCAAAAAATAATATCAAATGTGCGATTTCACTCTTTTCCAGCAAGGTTCAAAACCGGCTTCCCCATGCGGTAGGCGTATCTTGTGGTGTCAAACGCTCCACCGAAATCACGATAGATGTATGCCAAAACCACATCCGCCCGGTCAACCATCCAGCGGTTTCTTTTTTTGATGGCCACCTTATAATGGACGCCCATCAATTCTGTCGGAACCACAATATCGTCATAATAGGCTTCAAAATATTCCTTGTCGCGGTTGATCTCATGGGTCAGATAAGGGAGAACCAGCACAAGTCGGATACTTCGTTCTGGATGTGTTCTTTTTATCCTTCGTACAGCGGATTCGCATTTTTTATCAAATTCCCCCATGCCGCCAGAGTAAAAAATAAAATCATCATCAGTCTGTATGATTTCTTCCAGCGCGCAATCTATATCCGCTTCAATCGAAGATGAAAACACCTCCCGATGACCGGCAAAGGTACAAACGGCCAAATATATCACCTGTTTTCTCAATCTCTTGGCATATATCCGTAGTGTACGGATATAGATTATTATAATGCGTTCCCGCCGTGGTTACAATATCATTGTGTAAATTATTGAAGCGAAGGGGGCGCGATATGGAACTTGATTATAAAGCAATCGGCAAACGAATCAAGATTGCCCGTATCAAGGCAGATTTAACGCAGGAGCGCCTTGCCGAACTCATTGACATCTCTCCGACACATCTGAGTAACATTGAAACCGGCACCACCCGCGTTAGCCTGAACACGATTATCAGCATTGCAAATGCACTGTCTGTCACCGGTGATGATCTTCTCTGTGACAATATCATCATGTCAAAAGTGCAGTTTGAAAAGGATATTGCGCTGTTGCTGGAAGATTGCGACGAGTATGAGATCCGTATCATCAAGGATATGATCGGTTCTTTGAAGGATACCCTGCGCCGGGACGCAAACCTCCGCACAGCAGACAGAAAAACATACTAAACCAACAACGGCATCATAAGACCTCCTTATATAGCCAAAGATTGTTCCTGTGGGAACCGGCTATGTAAGGGGGCTTTTTTATGTATGCACCGATTGGAACAGTTCCAATCGGTGCTGGGAGAGCTTATCGCTCCAGGCCCACGACCTTTCTCATGGGCGGTTCCTCGCCCTCATCAGGAGCCTCGTCGATCAGCGTCTTGTCCTTCTCATCCATATTAAGCAGGATGTTCAGTTCTTTCAAACGTGCGGTTTTCTCGGCCAGCTCGTCCTCACGGGCAAACGGTGTGGCCAGTTCGGTGCGGGCATTTTCAAGCTGCACTCTGGCTTCTTCCAGTTTGGCCCGTTCCGCGTCAAGGTTTCCTGCCAGATTCTCCAGCGCGTTGTCCAGGCGGGTGATATTGCCGAACACATCTGCGCCCAGCGTCACCGTATGGGAAAGAGTGCCTTTGAGCGTGATCCGGTACTCGTTGCTCCTGCCATCATAGGCCAGCACCATGGAAAAGCCCCGGTACTGCCCCAAAAGAACAGCGTCGGAACCTGTCATACGGGTGCAAACATCAATGATAGCCTTGCCGGCGCCCTCTTTTTCGGTGTAGTGCCTGCCATCCACCTCCATGCCGCAGAAGCCCTCCTGGGCCTTGGGGTGGGCCGCCGCCAGCGCCACATCCTGCTCATAGCCCGCGATCCGTTCCGTGAGCCGGGTGATTTCCTCCGGGTACTTGCGGTACACCAGCTCCTCCAGGGCATATACCTGGTTCAAGTGGCTGGCTTTCAGCATATTGAGCCGCGCCACCTCCATATCCAGGTTGCACTTCTCGATAATAAGTGGGTTGCCGGTAGCCAGCGCCTTGATTTCCGAATAGCTCAGGGCGGTTTCATCCACATCATCCGCCACACGGACGGGGGCCTTGCTGGTCATGATCTGGGCGATGAACTTCTGCTTGTTCTCCACGAGCTGGTAGAGGTAAGCGTCAAAAGTGCCTTCCGTTACATACCGATAGATTTCCACCTCCTCATTTTCATTGCCCTGACGGACAATTCTTCCAAGCCGCTGCTGAAGATCGCTGGGCCGCCAGGGGCAGTCCAAATCATGCAGGGCAATCAATCTGTCCTGGACGTTCGTGCCGGCACCCATTTTCTGCGTGCTTCCCATAAGAATGCGTACCTGACCGGCGCGCACCTTCGCAAACAGCTCTTTCTTTTTGGCCTCCGAGTCTGCTGTGTGGATAAAGGCGATTTCGTCCTCCGGGATGCCTGCGTCCAACAGCTTCTTTTTTAGGTCGTCGTAAACGCTGAACGAGCCATCCGTGGTAGGTGTGGACAGGTCGCAGAACACAAGCTGGGTGGAGCGTTTTTCTTTCGTCTGCTCCCAGATACGGTAGACATTCCGGGCGCAGACAGCTACCTTGCCGTCCGGGTCATCCGGGGCAAGGGGTTGGATGAGCCGCATATCCAGAGCCAGCTTTCTGCCGTCATTGGTGATGCGAAGCATATTGTCCACATGGGGATCAACGCCGCCGCCACGGATTTTCTCCGCCCGTTCCGCCAGCCCTTTTATCATCTCCTGCTGGATTTCCGAAGGCTTGATGACCTCGGTGTGGAAGTTGGCTTTTGGTACGGGAAGGTGCAGCATATCCGCTGTTTGAATATCGGCTACCTGTTTGAATACGCTCATCAGTTCCGGTAAGTTGTAAAACTTTGCGAACCGGGTCTTGGCGCGGTAGCCGCTGCCCTCCGGGGACAATTCAATCGCGGTGATCGTTTCCCCGAAGTTGCTCGCCCAGTCGTCGAAATGGATCAGGCCCATTTCCTGCAAGGTGCGGTACTGCAAATACCGCTGGATGGTGTAAAGCTCCACCATGCTGTTGGAGATAGGTGTACCGGTGGCAAAGATTACGCCGCGCCCGCCGGTCAGTTCGTCCAGGTACTGACACTTCATAAAGAGGTCGGAACTTTTCTGAGCTTCGGTCTGGGCGATGCCTCCTACATTCCGCATTTTCGTCATCAAAAAGAGATTCTTAAAATAATGGCTCTCATCAATGAAGATACGGTCAACGCCCAGTTCCTCAAACGTCACAACATCGTCTTTCCGGCTTTGGTCGTTGAGTTTCGCCAGTTTCGCCTCCAGAGATTTACGGGTGCGCTCCATCTGTTTGATGGTATAGCGTTCCGCCTTTTGTGACTTGGCCTGTTCAATGCCGAACAGAATATCGTCAATCTGCTGCTGGAGAATGGCCTGCTGGCGCTCGGCACTCATGGGGATTTTTTCAAACTGGCTGTGGCCGATAATGATTGCGTCATAATCTCCGGTGGAAATGCGGCTGCAAAACTTCTTCCTGTTCTGCTTTTCAAAGTCCTTCTTTGTGGCTACCAAGATATTGGCGCTGGGATAGAGCTGCAAAAATTCAGCCGCCCACTGCTCCGTGATATGGTTGGGAACCACGATCAGCGACTTGGTACAAAGCCCCAGCCGCTTCATTTCCATTGCCGCCGCCACCATCTCATACGTTTTCCCGGCCCCTACTTCGTGGGCAAGCAAGGTATTTCCGCCATACAAAACGTGCGCGATGGCATTGATCTGATGGGGCCGAAGGGAGATCTCCGGGTTCATGCCTTCAAACCGGATGTGCCGCCCATCATATTCACGGGGGCGGACGCCGTTGAAGGTTTCGTTGTAAACACGGCACAGCAGTTCCCGGCGGTCAATGTCCCGCCATATCCACTCCGAAAATTTCTGCTTGATGAGTTCCTGCCTGTCCTGGGCAATAGCGGTTTCCTTCTTGTTGAGGACGGCTTTTTTATTGCCGTTTTCATCCTCGATATAGTCGAATACCCGCACATCCTTCTGATTCAAGGTCTGCTCCAGGATATGATAGGCAGTCATGCGCTTGGTGCCGTAGGTGGTGAGCACCTTTACGTTGCCCCGGTCAGAGTTTTTGTCCGTGATGGCCCACTGGCCAGTAACTTCGGAACGCAGGATTTTGATGCGGTTCCGGGCGTAATATCCAGGGGTAAGCAGTTCCTCCATAAACTGCTGGTAAATGTCGATAGGCACCCAGTTGGCACCGATGCGGACGCCGATTTCCCCAGCGCCAAGATCTGCGGGCTGTACCGCTTCCAGCGCCTCTATCTGCCTGCGAGCCGCTTCCTTCTGGCTGTCTGGGGCTGTTTCCAAAAAGGCTTTTGCCATCCGCAATTTCCGGCGCACATTCCCTGAAAGGTACTCGTCCGCCGTCACGAGGGAAAAGGCTTGCAGACTGAGGAAATTTCCCCGCAGCTCATCCGGGTTTTCCGGGCCTTCAATGTTGCGGAAGATCACGCCGGCAAGCTCGCTCTCCAGCTCCTCCGGGGATTTGCCGGACAGCTCGGCCATATAGCCCATATCCACACAGGCTTTCTCAGAGATAGACACCGCCAATGCTTCGCTGGCAGTATCCACGCTGGTGACGGCCACATGAGGACGAATGGTGCGCTTGGAGAACATATCAGCTTTTCTTTTTAGGTTGCCTTGTTCGTCCAGAACCTCCAGCGAACACAAGAGGCAGTAGCTGGAATCCTCGGAAAAGGCCAGTTTGTTGCCCCGGCTGCTGATAAGCCCATATTTGGCTGTAAAGCTGTCATAAAGGGAGTTCAGCTTTTTCTGCTCCGCCTGAATGTCCTCGTCCGGGTATCCTTCGGTCTGATACTCAATCAGCCTGCGGACACATTCCCGCAGCTCGATCATACCCCGGATACGGTTTTCCGCCGTAACAGAAACCTCCATCGGGTGCATGAGGCTGTTTTCACGGTAGTACACCTGACCGTCCACAATCGTGTAGCTGAAATTCCGAACGGTAGGGTCTGCGGGGATGGAGCGATCTTCTTCGTCCGGTTCCTCCAGTTCATAGGGCTTGATCTCGGCCTGAAGGAACTGGATGACCTGGGCAAGCTGCTCCGACAGGTCAGCCCCTTCGCGGGCTTTGCAGGCGCTGTCCATCCCGAACCGGGTGGATTCCATCACCATATCGCCCAAAACCATTTCCGGGTGCTGCACAAAGTAGCGGTTCATGCGGATGCCGTTTTCATCGGTGTCCAGTTGCACCCAATCCTGCTCCAGATCGGTGATGTGATCTCTTTTTTGCAGGAAAAGAATATCGCTGGTGACTTCCGTTCCGGCGTTCTGCTTGAATGTGTTATCGGGTAAACGAATGGCTCCGATCAGGTCGGCGCGATGGGCGAGATAGCGGCGGACAGCCGAGTTTTCTTTGTCCATCGTGCCTTTGGACGTGATGAACGCGACAATGCCGCCAGGTCTTACCTTGTCCAGGGCTTTCCCAAAGAAATAATCGTGGATCAACCAATGGTGCTTGTCATACCGCCTGTCCACCACCTTGAAATCTCCAAAGGGGACGTTGCCGATGGCCACATCAAAAAAGCTGTCCGGCATCTGCACCGTTTCAAATCCCTTGACGGAAATGCTGGCATTTTGATAGAGCTGCTGGGCAATCCTGCCGCTGATGCTGTCAATCTCCACGCCATAGGCTTTGCTGCCTGCCATATCAGCCGGAAGCAGACCGATAAAATTACCGGTGCCACAGGCCGGTTCCAAAAGGTTGCCTTGCTGGAATCCCATCTGTGACAGCGCCTTGTAAATGCCTCGGATCACTACGGGCGGGGTGTAAAATGCTGTAAGGGAACTGGCTCTGGCTGCTGCATACTCGTCCTCATCCAAAAGGGATTTGAGTTCCGCATATTTGCTGTGTGTTTCCTCAAAGCATTGCGGCAGCCCGCCCCACCCCACATAGCGAGAAAGGATTTCCTGTTCCTCCGGTGTGGCAAGACGTTCTTCCGCTTCGATCCGTTTCAAGCAGCGGATGGCTCTGACGTTGGCGGCAAACTTTTCCCCCGGTGTGCCGTGGCCCAGAGCATTGTCCGTGATGTGGAAATCATGGCGCTGTTCTCGTGGAATTTCCGGGTACAAGGGCGCAAAGGTGACGCGCTCACGGCGAATCCGTTTTGGAGCCAGCGAAGCCGCTTCTTCTTTTTGGGGCTGTGACAGTTCCGGGCCGTCTGTCATTTGGCTTTCATAGCGATCAATGTCCTGCTCGGTGAGCCATTCCGGTTTTTCTGACAAGACATCATACAGTTCCCGCATCTTGGCAATCTGTGCTTCTACGCTTCCAGCCCACAGGTGTTTTTCCGCCCGTCCGCCAGCACCCAGATAGTAGTCGCAATCCGCTTTGAGACGGCTCAGCAGGCGGTAATCATCTTGAGATACGCCGATGGATTCCAGTTCTTCCTCCGATACGGAAATGAGATCGTCGAAGGTGAGATCTATCAATTCGTTTTGGATCATCGCCCCCAAGCTGTCATACTGCCTGCGCTCCAAAAACTGTCCGTCCAGATACCGCTCTACACGGTAATTCACCAGATCGACATTCACCTGGATGGGAATTTCTTGGTCTGTGACCGTGGTATAGGCAATTCCTACATTCCCCAAATCGCTGAAATCGGCATAGCTGTCATATTCTTCTTGGCAGAACTGGTCGATCAGTTCTTTTGCCTGCTCCAAAAGGGCTTGGTCTTGGGTGAGGGGCTGGGGCAGCTCGTTGATCCGCTCCATGCAGAGCGCCACATCTGCCGCGATTTCTTCTTCCGGGTCTGTATGATCGAGGAAGGATTGCAGGAGCGCACGGATTTCCTGCCGTTGTACTGTGTTGTGAAGTTGCTGGGCGATGTTCGCCGCCGCCTGAGCATCGTCATCTCCGTAGCCCATGCGGGAACCGTCAAACTCCCCGATAAGGCGCAGCACTTGGGCGGCCAATACAGGGTAGAGGTCGGCTGTTTCTTCTTTTTGCGGTGGTTCTTCTCTGGGCGGCACCGAGAACACGGGCGCATTTTGTGTTGTAGAAACTGTCATCTCCGACGTGTCGGCCACCTGTTGAATCCTGTCCCGAATCTCTTGAGGCATTTCTTCATCGTAGATCTGCACCGTGCGATCCGGCGCAATGTGGGCAACCGTGCGGTAGTCCCCATCCACTTCTTCCATCCGGTTCCAAACGGTCAGCCCATTTCCCAGATGCCCGAATCCTAAATCGTAGGCTTTCTGCGGTTCCTGCACAGCCTGCGGCGGCACCGGCTCCTTTTTCTCGGCAAACAAGGTAAAAGTGCCTTGCCGGTATGCGGTCAGATTCTCAAATGCCCGTTGCCGCAAATCGTACATCCGGTCATCCTGCGGCGTAGCCTCCCAGACAGGAAGCATCATCTGATAGATTTCTTCCACGCGGGCCGGGTCGTCGAGCTGCGGCTCAATGAGCTTTACACCTTCCCAATAATCAAAGCCATACGGATAGGGGTGGGGCTGCTCCTGGGGAACATTCTCAAAGAAGGTTCGGATGTTCTGTGCGAGCTGGTGTTTCTCATATTGGGGCATGGCGGCCCGGTCATCATCACTCAGGAACCGGCCTTGTGCGATCATGGCGCTGACGCGCTTCTCCACCGCATTCCATTTCAGTTCCACTTTGGCATAGGGTTCTGAAAGACTGCCGTGGCTGAAATGAACGCCCTTGCTGAGCTGATAGGTCACATCATCGTTTCCACCGCTGTGTCCGCTGTATTCCCCGTGATAGTGCTTTAAGAAATCTTCTCGTTGCTTGCGGTCAGAGTGGTTGCGATAAAAGGAGTACACCGCCAACCGATAGTCCGTGCCGCCCTTTCCACCGCGCAGGAGATTGTCGATCTCATCGCCGGAGATGAAGAAACGCCGCTGGGGATCATATCCCTCGGCGGCGGTAAAATGCAGCGGCTCTCGTTGTAAATCGGCAAGCTGTTCCAGCAGTTTTTGTGGACGGTGGAAATGGAACCGGAGAAGTTCACGATTCTCTGCGTATGCCTGGACAAACTGCTCCAGCTCATCCCGTAAGTTTTGCAATCCCTCTGGATGGCCTAACAAATCGCTTATGGCCGCACTTTCTTCTGGAAAGCCTTGATGGGTGTTGTAAATGGCGTTAATGGTGGGAAGAAATCCTGCATCGGCGGTTCCTTCCGCAAAATCCTGTCGCAGATACCATAGCTGGGCGGCTCGTTGCTGACGCTCGTACCCGTCAACCCGGTCAAGTTCACTCTGCGGCATATACCGGCCCAAATCCAGAAGTTCCCGGATGCGCTTGGCTGCCTGTTCCCAGGGGATCAGAGTGGCCGCTGTGCGCTGTGCAGTTTCACCCTCTGCCACATGGATGCCTTCGGCATTGTACCAAATGGAATACTTCCGGCTATCCAGATAAAAGCCAGCACCATTTTCACCATAGTGTTCCATCAGGAACTGGGCGTTGTCCTCCAGCGGTTTATCCTTCTTGAAATAGGCACAAATGATGAGGCGGCTGTTCTGATCGTTGGCTCCAATGCACATCGCCTCGTCAATGACCTGCTGAGAAAGCTCCTGACGTGGAAAGAGAAAACGCTGCTGTTCGCCCTCGGACGGAGTAGAACTGCCAAAAGAGGAGAAATCAAAAAGGGTCATCTGCTGGCTCTCCTGAGTGGGGAGCTGGCGGATGTCCGTCTGAATGAAATATTCCTTTTTGTCAATGAGCTGTGCTGTCCATCTGGCTACCAAATCCCACGAGAACACCGATTCTTTTGTGCGGGAAAGGTAGGAATCCTCCCACATGAGAAGCCCGTCCTCCTGCGGCTTATAGCCCAGACGCTGACCGTCTGCGATGATCTCGGTGTACCTGTCCTGATAGGCGGACTTGAGATAATCCGCCCGTTCCTGCTGGTCGCTGTGAACGGAGAAGAACAGCTCGATCTGCTGCTTCTTGTATTTGAGGTCGTCATCCTTGTTGGCAATAACAGCCATAATCTGTTTTTCATCAAGAAAAGCGGGCAGCTCCTGGCTGTCCGCTTGCTCCGTATCGGTTAGCTGTAAATCAGCTCCGTGAGGATCGTTTCCTCCGCCGCGTTCCGAAGGTTGTTCATGAGCTGCACCCACTTCATCGGATCGCGGGCCTTCAGTTCCTCCGTCACGCCCTCGGTCTTGGCCATCTGCGCCACTACCTGATCCATCCGGGAGAGTGCCGTCTGCTCGATCTCCGCCAGATGACTGTTCAGTTTCCCGCTGGTCAACAGATTGGTGTAGGTGATCCTGCGGTTCTCCTTCAGGAACTTCCGGCGCAGTAATGCGTATTTCCCAAGAGCCACTTCCGGCTCCTGCGGGGGCAGAAGATTCGGCAGGTTGTAATCGCCCTGCCTGCTGTATGTGATCTCGGCCATATTCATTGCTCCTTTCCGGCTGCTTGGTTTCCTGTTCAGTTACAGGATACCGATTTTGCTGTGCGGTTTCAAACGTGCGATTTTCTTTTTGAGGTTGTCTTTGCAGGGCAAGGGTCGTGCGGGCAATTTCAGAAAGGCACATCTGAGAGATGTCCCCGGTAGCCACGCCCAGGGCATTCAATGTTTCAGGCGTATTGAAATTCAGCACGTCCCGAAAATCATCGTCCTCAAAGTATTCGGACGGATCAAGGCCGCAGCGCACCACCAGCATATATCCGATACTGGTCTGCAACGCCCGCCGGTACATCACTTCCACATTGTACTCGTCCAATTCTTCCAGAAAACTGCCTTCGGTCAGATGGTACAACTCAGAAAGATAATCGTGGATATTGTCCTCTACCGCATTGTTAGCCGCAGAGAGAAGTGCTGCTCCCAGATTGTCCTTCTGCTCCAGTTCTCCGAAGCTGTTTTCCAATGCCTCGATGATGTCCGGCGCATATTCCGGGCGTACTGTCCACAGGGGAACGGGCCGGGAGAACCGGCCTTCATGGGTATCGGAAACATCAAAATAGTATTTCAGTCGCTGTTTGCCGCTATGCTCGCCGTCAAATACGGCAATGCCGTTTGCGCCCCGGTTCACCCAGCGTCCGAACCGCTTGTTCCATCGCTCGATCTCCAGGACGGCGGTAGCGTCCGGGCGCTGGGCATAGACAAGCAGTTGTTCATCAAATGAAAGCCGGTAGTTGCGGCAGGCAGACGTAAGAAATTGCTGCCATTCTGCCGGAGCTGTGACCTTTCGCTGTGTTTCCTGATACAACTCCGTCAAGGCTTTATATCGAATCGCCATCCGGCGCACCTCCTTTTTTATTTTTCGATTGCTGCGGCCTGCCGCTGCCGGGGAATGGAAAACCCGTAGACTTTGGCGATGTCGTCGCCCAGCCTACGGGTCACTCTCGTTATATCGGCGCGGGTCGCTGTGCCGCGATACAGTTTTTCTTTCAGAAGTTCGATCTGGGAATCTCGCACACCGTCCTTATAAACTCGATAAAGATAATGGTTGGTGCCGTCATGGTGGATGGCGTCGCACCGCAGATCGCCCAGTCGATCCACATACCAAGTGGAGTAATCCGTGTCGGAATACAGGCAGTCCCGGATGTTGCCGCTGGGGATTTCCTTATACCCCATGCGCCGCCCATTCCACAGGCCCAAGTCGCCTACAACCAAAATGGGCTGGGAAAGCTGCACATTGAGGTTCATGCGCTCATCGTCCAGATAATGTCCATTGATTTCATACATCAGAGAGATACGTTCATCCTCGGACAGCTCCGGGTATTCTGTTTCCAGATCGCCACGCCAGTCCTCATAATCCAGATCGTAATTGCTCCAGATAATGTGTTTGTCCTCACTCATCGGGCATCACCCCGATCTCTTTGCTTCGGACGGATGGGCTGGCCCTGCTCATCGTAGTTCTTGGGATCGGCGGCGGGTGTCTGCCAGCCAAACATGGAGCCTGCCAGCATTGCGGCCTCCTGTGCTTTGGTAACGCCAGAAGCATGGTTTGCGATCTCCGCCACCTCCTGATTGGATTTTCCTTTGATTTGCATATCCGAAGGCAAATATCCTTTTTCGCCCCGCGTGATGACAATCAGCTCTCCGCTGGAAGGGAGAATGCTGAAACAGTTAGGCGGCAGAGAAGAACGCAGTGGAATGACACTTCCGTGGGTTTTCTCCAGACGTTCCGCAAACTCACAGATATGATAAAGGGTGTTGGAATAACCGCTGGTGATTTCAAAGTGGGTTTCGTCGATAAACCGACAGATTCGGTCACGGGTTTCTCCGCCACCAGTGAAAATGCGGATGCTATCGCCGTCCGGGATACGGAAGATTTCTTTGTAGCCGGGGGTGATAAATCGGATACCTTGCTGGGCCTTTTCCATGTGGTGCTCCAAGAACCGGCCAACATAAGCATAGAGGTAAAAATTGTAGTCCCCATAATTGGGATTGCACCGCAGCATATAGGTGTGCTGGACAGTTTTCAGCTTGAAGCCGTACTCGGTGCAGTAATTGCCCACCATCTCGGCTTCCGGGCGCTGCCGGCAATAGCGGATCATGCTGTCCCGGCTGAAAAGCAGCCCGTTTTTCTCCCGCAGGCTGTTGACCACTTCATCAAACTCCGCCTTGAACTCGTCGGTCTTGTACTCTCCACGATGCTCAAACCATGAGGTGAAAAACTCTTGGCCAGCGCCAAAATCACCGCGCAGGTGGCCGATACAGCCGGTCTGGGCCTCGATCTGGCTGCTCTGACTGTAAGAGTACATCCGTTCCTGCGGTGTCATACTGATGATTTCCAGTTTCATTATCGTTCACGCTCCTTCTTTTTTCGTTGGATAGAAGGCTGGCCTTTTCCTTTCAAGTCCTGTTCCCGCGCCTGCCAGTATTCGGGATGATAGGTCTGTAAGCTGCGGTTGATGACCGCTTCATATTCACCAGGGCGGAAATACTGGTTGACGGGAGCCTGATACAGCTTTTTGTCCATCAGCTCCCGCAGGGCTACCGGCCCGTCACAATCCTCCTCGTAGCAGAGCCACGCTCCCTCCATAAAGCCACACTCCCGCGCTTCCTTTCGGAACACCTTTTCCGCCAGTTCCCGGCGCACCATAACGCCGCCATGTCCTGCTGTGCTGACAGAATACGCTCCGGGGCAGAGGGTTTCACGGGTCTGGATTTCTCCCCAGGGGGAATCCTGCGGCTCCATCTCGGCCTGCCTGCGGGTTTGATACTCCAGTTCCTGAACTGCGCGCTCCAACAGGTCGCGCTCCGCAGCCTTGCGGGTTGTCAGGTAATGACCCCAGAAATAGTTGTTTCCATCCTTACACTCCCATGTGACAAAGGGGGCCGGTGTGTTTGACATTTCACCGATCACAAATTCCGCTTTTCCAATGTGAATGGAATCCGTAATCACATATCCTTGATTGATACGCACGTTCATCGCTCCTCCTTCTCGCCTTTGTGCGGTTCTTTTTTCGCCCGTTCCTGCTGAACAGTCAGCAGTCCGTGCTTTGCCCATCCGGGCAGTTTCTCCGGCTCCATAGTGCCAAGAATGTCCATCCGCTCATACCGGCTTTCTTTTCCGGTATAGAGGTCGATGCAGAAGCAGGCTGAACCACGGCTGCGAGGATAAGCACCAAATCCGCCTGTGCAGAGCTTTAACTGGCAGGTAGCCCTGCGGTACTCCCGGCGCAGCACCTCCGGCTTGATGACCACAATTTTGTTATTCAAGTCGTCATCGTAGGACAATACGGTACAATCGCTGGCCGTGAGGGGGTGGTCATCAATTCCCTGTATTTTGGGCTTGTTCATCGCCACACGGGTTTTCTCGGCCTGCTCGGTAACGCGCTCACCGAACATCTTTACCATCTCCGCATAGTTGTCGCTGCACATGACCTCGCTGTACGCCGCAAACAACTCATTCTGCTGGCAGAAGGCACACATATACTTATCACCGCTTTCGCTCTGGGGCTTTTCTCCCAGAACGATTTCCCGATCACCGATGTGGATGGCCTGGATGATCTCATAATCGCCTGCCATACGCCTTAAACTGTGCTCATCGTTCATGGGTTCGGTTCCTTTCTTTTTTAGGCTGTTCCATATATTCCTGCAAATCGTTCGTACAGGGCAGATACAGTTTCCCATTTTCTACACACCGGAATAAGTCGCACTCCTTATCGGGTGACGCAGCGTAAAAACTCTCATGAGAATAGGGATATTTGCTTTTATAGGCATAGCCTGGTTTACAAAAGCCCAATTCTTTATCAAGGCGCTGCCTGCGGGAAATCGCTAAAAAGCTGTTTTCTTCCGCTGTAAATCTTCGCTCTGGAATAAAATGAAATCCTCCATATTCAAAAGCCTGTTTTTCCACTTAATTCACCTCCATCTCATTCAGAATAAAATCCCTGATTTGCTTTTCGCTTGTAAAGTCCTTCTCAATACCGGTCAGGTATCGCACGGAATCCTGCCATTGAGAAAGAGGAAATTTGTTTTCCTCCATTCTGCACAGGTCTAAAAGGGCCGCCCTCCGAAGAATAGGAGAAAGATTCAGGTCTGAGATAAAGCACCCTCGCCGTGCGGCAAGGATGTCCAGCAGATGCAGTTCACTCATGGCAACACCCGCTTTCCTCGGCCTCCTTCAAAAGTGCCTCTACCAGCTTGCCGCTGCGAACCTTGTTCCGATCCGCCAGCACTTTGTTCTGAACACAAAGTACCGCGCGGATATTGGGGACGGTGATACCGGGAATCTCCACCATTTCTTCCGGGGTGATCGTTAGAAGCTGCACCGGCGAATATCCCGCCTGGGCAAAGATACGGAATAACCGCTGTTCAAATCGTTCTCTCATCAAAACCACACTCCTTTCGTCCTTTTTTGGGATATGTAAAGGGGCGGCCCCGCAAAGCCGCCCCCCCGCTGGATTACTTCTTCCGGCTTCTGACCTTGAGAAAGATCAGCCCGCCGAGGATAAAGAGTACCAATACTACCGCAATGATCGTTTTCAATTCCATAGTCAATTCCTCCTGTCACAAATTTTGACCGCTGTATTATTCAGCGGATTCTTCGTCTTTCCGGCGCTTGCTCACATAGGCCGCAATCCCCAGAACAGCAGTTCCGGCAGCGGATACGCCCATCAGAGTCATCCACAGCCACGGCTTGCTCTCGTCGCCGGTTTTCGGTGTGTCGCGCAGTTCGTTGTGCATCTGTGCAACGGTGGTCTTATCCGCAAAGATGGTCACCGTCTTATCAGCAGGCAGCACATAGTTAGCGCTGGCATTGTCCGATACCTCAGATACGGTGTAATCGCCCACGCGCAGTCCGGTGATCTCAATCTTGCCGGTGCTGTCGGTCTTGAATGTCTGGTCATAACCATTGGCACCCGTCACGCGGAAGGAGAACCCTTCCACCTTGCCATCGCTGGATGTCTTTTCAATCCGCAGGGAGCCGGTCTGTGCCGCGTTGACAAAGCCCTTTCCGGCCTCATTTTCCACTTCGTAGATTTTGCCGTTCTCGGTAATCTCCACATAGTAGGCGTTTTCATCCAGCAGATACCCCTCCGGCGCTTTGGTTTCCTTCACGAACACGCCGCCGTAGAGGATATGGGACATCTCATAGATGCCGGTGCTGGTTTCCTCCAGCTTGCCCAGCAGCTCGTCGCCCTCGTCCAGCTCCTTGTTGCCGTTGGTATCACGGTACACCTCAAACTCGGCCCCGGTCAGCTTGTTGTCCGGGTAATCCTCATCCACTTTGGTAAGGCGCAGGTCGCCATAAACGCGCTCGTTGGCAAGGGAGATCTCCACAACCTGTTCATCTTCCTCAATGGCAACGGAGAAGATCTCATCAGAGAGGACAAACCCTTCCGGGCTTTCCAGCTCTTTCAGCACCCAATTTCCATACGGCACATTGGAGAAGGAGAAGCTGCCGTCATCCGCAGAGGTGGTGGTGGCAAGGGCATTTTTTGCCGTAAATTCGGTTTCATCACTCTTAAAGAGGCCAATCACAGCCCCACCCAGGCCAGCGCCGTTCTCGTCGGTTTTAAGGCCGTGGATTTCACCACGAATCAGCTCGTTGGTGATAGCCTCACCGTCGTTTGCGGCAATCTCCACCACAGCAACGGACGGCCCGCCGTATTCAAAGGTGAACGGGAAGGTTTCGCCGTTCAGCAGATAATGGCTGTCCGTGGACAGTTCCTTCAGATAGAAGCTGCCAAAGGGCAGGTCGGTAGCACAAGTGGCCTGACCGTTCTCATTCACCGAAACGATCTCCAGAAGCCCGTCTGCCGGAATAACGGAACCATCCGCTGCGGTAATATCCTCCTGCGCGTACAGGCCAAAGGTGACAGCGGAAATCTCGCCATTCATACCGATGCCGAAGGCTTCATCCTGCTCCAGCAGCTTATTCAGAGCGACCTGTACTTTCTGGCGCTGGTTGTAGAAGCTGGCGGAAGTTTCGGTGATCTCTACTTCCTGACCTGCATACACCAGCTCCACGTTGGTGACATTTTCGCCGGTATCCACCATGCCGTAGGGGAACTCGATTTCCTTGACCTGGAACTTGCCCAGATAGAGAGGCTGGCTCTGGGCTGTGCCATCCTCGCCGGTGGTAATGGTGTCCACCACCTCGCCCGCAGAATAACGCAGCGTACCGTCCAACGTATAAACGTCCTCCAGGGCGGTAATTTCAAACACCGCACCGGGCAGGCCCTGCACCTCATACACCGGCTGGTAAACGCCCTCGTTTTCTGTCACAGAGGAAAATACCTCGCCGGTCTTGCTGACTTTGATGATTCCTTTCTGGGCCATGTTGGGCTTGGTGACTTCGATCACCGTCACGCCGCCTTCTTCGCTGGAATTGTCCTCGGTCACATCAAAGTAAACCGGGGTGCTGTCCAGCACATAGCCGTAGGGGGCCTGGACCTCCACCAGAGAGTACCCGGAGCCATACTCCAGCTTTTCCGGGGTGACAAGGTAGCCCTCGGAATTGGTGTAGAACGTATCAATGGTGGTCGGCGTCGGGTAAGTGAACGTCATTTCCACCTTGCTGCCATCGGGACGGTAAATCTGGAACCCGGCCCCCGCATAGGGGATGGTGACGCCGGTTTCCGCGTCCACCTTGACCACCTTGATGAAGCTGGCAAAATTAGCGTTGTTGATAAGGTAGCGGTAGGTCTGCCCGTCTTGGGCGATATACACTTCAAAGTCGTCCATCAGCTCACGGCCTTCCCAGCCCTTGGTCTGGCGGACGATATAGGTGCCATAGGGCAACTTCTTCGACTGTGCAAAGCCGTTCTCATCGCAGACGAGGACATCACGCTCAGATTCCCTGGCATTTTCATAGCTGCCGGCTGATTTCAAAAACACCTGGAACTCCGCGCCGGATTCCGGGGTTTCGATCTGGGTTTCCCCGTCGTCGGTATGCTTGATGATGGCGATGTCGCCCTTGATGACCTGTTCCGTCACGTCGTTGGCGGTATCGTTCAGCTCAATCTCATACAGCTCCGGTTCCGCGCCTACCTTGTGGATGGTGGAATCCAGCAGGTAGCCCTCGCTGGGGCTGATTTCACGGATTGTCCAGTCCGAATCGCAGACGTAATATCCGGTGGTGAACTGGCCGTTCTCGTCCGTGGTGAAGCTGTCGATAAGGGTGTCTCCCTTATACAGCCCATACACAGCGCCGGCCAGAGAACCGTCGCCCTGGGGCGCGCCCGTTTCCACATCGCTCTTGGTGACGGTGACGCGGAACTTCTTCAGCATGTTATTCACGCTCTTGTGAGTAACTTCGTTCCACTCGATGGTGGCTGTCTGGGAATCCGGCACCACATAACGGATGGGGGTATCCACCTCCTCCAGTACATAGCCCGTGCCGATGAGCACGTTTTCAAAACGCGCCACGCCGTTTCCATCTGTCACAGCATACTCATCCACCGGCTGCCCGGAGAGGGATGTGCCATACAAGTGGAAGGTCATGCCCTCCACCAGTCCGTCCTCGCTGGTTTTCGTCACTTCCAGGCTGCCGCGCTTCAGCTTGTTGTTGAAATTCACGGTAGAGGTCTGGCCGCTGACGATGGTCACGCGCTGGGTTTCCTGGGGTTCATATTTGTCAATGGACTGCTCGGTTATGGTATAAACGCCGGGGTTGAGGTCGGTGATGTCGATCTCGCCCGCCTCATTGGTGGTCTTGGTAGCGCTGTATCCCTCGCCGGTAATGGTGAAACTGATCCCGGCTACCTGTCCATCCTCGGAAGTCTTGACCAGCTTCATGTTGCCGGTTTTCACTTCCAGATTCAGATAGCCCACCATATAATCGGACACGGTTTCCCCGTAGGTGGCAAAGTCCTGCTTGCCGCCGCCGATAATCCCATCTGTCCAAACCACAACACCGCTGCGCTGGGCAGAGATTTTTTCTGCTTTCACCGTTACAGAACCTTTGATGGCCCGGGCGGAAGTGATGGTGAGCTGATTGCCGTCCACGGAGAAATTCAGCCCGGTGGTGCTGCTGGAGAAGGTGTAGTCACTCAGCACACCGTTGGTATCCGTGAGTGTGAGGGAATACTGCTGGCCGTCCCATTTCAGCTCATAGGCCCCGGCGTCGGCGGTGCTGCTGAAAAAGCTGGGCAGCATGGTATGGCGTTTTACCGCGCTCTCAATAGCGGAATACTGGCTGAAGATCTCGCTGTAAAGGGGATTCTCCGGGCTGATATATTCCGCGATATTGTTCTTGCCCTGGGCGTTGGCGTCCACATGGTTAAACTGGCTGTCGCGCTCACCCACGACGGTTTCCCAGACAAGAAGCTGGGTGGCGATTGCCCCGGCCATCTTGCTGGCGTCCTCCGGGTCATCGGTCATCCATGATGTGCTGGCGTTGCCCTGCCAGCCATAGGTCATAATCCGCCCGATATATTCCTTGATGGTGTCCGGTGGAATAGTGGGGTTCAGATCGGACGGGTAATCATCCCAGAAATCCTCGCCCCGGCCAGTAAACTGGTCGCCGGAATGAACGCCGACGCCGGGTTCGATACAGTAGATGACTTTCCCGTTAAAGGAATCCTGCGTGTGGATGGTAAAACCGTTATTTTCGCCGGTAGACCATCCGCCCAGGAAATTCATAGCGGAATGTCCCCAGCCTGCCTTGTTGGGGTCGCTGGCACGGGGGAACTCCACCATATACGTCGTCATGGTTTCCCCTGCGGCAAACGCTGTAGTTCCCGTCCCTGCGAATATGCCCAGGCACATGAGCATGGCCATGAACAGGGACAGGGGCTTTCTCAATGCTTTCATCGTGTTACCTCCTTGAAATGGCCGCAAAAAAAGCACACCGTTTCCGATGTGCCGCGGCTTGTGTTGGTTACTGTCTAAAAAAGAGAGGCCCGCCCGGTTTTCCTCGCAGCCCGATGTCTGCCTGTGGAAAAGAGGCCGGAGCTTTTTATAAACATCCAGGCTCCCCAAATATCTTCTTTTTTAGGCTGTTTAGGTTGTTTGGAAGGGGTGAGGTGTGGAGAGGGGGAACCGGCACAAGCTGCCGTTTCCCCGCAAATGGGCGCACTTCCCCCTTGTGAGTGGGCTATCTCTCTAAACTGCGCTGGCGTTTGCGGTAAAGTTCCAGCGCCTTGACAATGGTGTCCTCGATCTTCTGCGTGGGCGTCCCCGGCGCAAAAAACCGGCTGATTTTTTCCTTTGGGATTTTGAACTGTTCTTTTTGATTGCCTTTTTCCTCCTCCATGATAACCGCCATGGCGTCCATGGACAGCCGTTCATCGCCGGTCTTGGCTTCGGACATCCGGCGCATTTTGATGGCCTGGGCGTGGGACGGGGTGCAGTCCATCTCGTCCATGATAGCGAATAAGTCGGCCTGTTCTTCTTTTCGCAGGTAAGACAGTTCCACCGCTGGGCGCAGGGCAATTTGCAGCATATCCGGGTCTTTCAGCACAGAGTTATCTGCCAGCTCCAGGATTTCCGGGATAAGGTGGGTAAGACGGATATATCGCTGGATTTGTGTTTTACTGTCCGGGCTTTCTGCGGCTAATTCCAAATTAGAGCGCGTCCCGATTAAATTCGGCCCCACTGGGGCCGAATTATCTTTTCTTGGCCGACCAGCCTGCCGTTTCATCGCGTCCAGCTTCATTTTGTAGGCAAACGCCTTCTCCGATGGCAGGATCTGCTCACGCTGCAAGTTGGAATCCACCATGATAATCGTAGCTTCATCGTCGGTGAGCTGCCGCACAATGCAGGGGATTTCCGCAAGCCCCGCTAAATCCGCCGCCTTTTTCCGGCGGTGTCCGGCCACCATCTCATAGCCGCCCTCCGGCTTGGGGCGCACCAGGGTAGGAACCAAAACGCCGTACTGCTTCACGCTCTCTGCCATTTCCTGCATGGCCGCGTCCATCCGCACCTTAAAGGGGTGATTGGGAAAGTCGCTGATCTCCGCAGGAGAAAGGTTGACGACTTTTTCAAGCCTTGCCTCAGCCCGTTCTTCCTCCGTGGAAAACAGGTCATCGGCTGAGGGAAGATTGAAGTTTAGCGCGTTGTTTCTCGCCATCCGCCAACACCTCCTTTGAAAACTCCGCGTAAGCCTGGGCCACTTTGCTTCCTTTGTCGTAGGCGTAAATACTCTTGCCTGCTGCGCTGGTTTCTGCGGCTTTGATGGCTACGGGAATCTCGGAACGATAGATTTTTAATACGCTCCCGTAGGTCTGCCGCAGGATTTCCGCCGTCTGGCGGGCCAGATTAGTACGTCCATCTACCAAAGTGAGCAGCACCCCGTCTACCTTTAGGGCCGGGTTAATCCGTTTTTTCACCCTTGTGATGTTTTTGATAAGCTGGGTCATGCCCTTGGCTGGGAGATAGTGGGCCTGCACCGGGATAATCACGCTGTCCGCCGCAGCCAGGGCGTTGATCGTAATCATACCCAGGGACGGCATACAGTCAATGAGCACCACGTCATAATTTTTCTTTGCTTCGTTGACATAGGTGCGTAAAGTGACCTCCCGGCTCATGGCGTTGACAAGGGTGGCCTCTAAATCTGACAATTCAATGTTGGCAGGCATGAGGTCTACGCCTTCGCTGTGGTGTAAAATACCCTCGTCTGCGGTAAAAGGCTCGTCGCGGATGATCTTTCCCATGACGGTAGCAAGGGTGGTCTGCAAGCTGTCCTGGTCTTGCCAGCCCAGGCAGGTGGTAAGGTCGCCTTGGGGGTCTGCGTCAATGAGCAGGACTTTTTTCCCCAGACGCGCCAGGCCAATGCCCAGGTTCACCGTCGTGGTGGTCTTGCCTGTGCCGCCTTTTTGGTTGGCCAGCGCGATCACGCGGCTATCCCTGGGGCGGCTTCTTTGTTCCGGCATTTTCATGTCCTCCTTCTTCATAGATTTAGCCGCCCGTTGGCAGGACGGACGGCTATGTATGGGGAAATCCGAAAGATGGGCATGAAAAAAGCCGCTTACTCTTGCTGAAAAGAATAAGCGGCTCATCTGGCTGCGATATGTAATTTTACATCTTCTTTACCGGGGCGCACATCACTTTGAGCAGAAGTTCGTCCAGGCAGCCGGTGTCCCTGTTTTCCCGGAGCATGGCGTTGCGCAGGTGGTTGAGGCTTTGGATGACAATGCTGTTTTCCGTAGGGGTAAGAAATATCTTTAATTTCCGCTTTCTCATTTGGCACTCCTCCTTTGTGCTTCTATTATATATGTAAGGAAACAGTGCCGCAAATGTGCGATTTACAATCAGATAGAAGCTGACTGGCAAAGGTATGTATCCACATTTACCCTTAGCTTTTTCAGTGCGGCAAGGATTTTATCATACTCCTTACGGCGCGGAACGCGGATTTCTCTTTCCCATCCAGAATAAGACGTTTGGCCTATCCCAATCAACTCAGCCATTTGTATTTGAGTTAAGGAAAGATCCTGCCGTACCTTTTTCAAAAGAGAGAAATACGGGTAATCTACAAAGGCGGTATATTCGTCCAGAAGCCTGTTGCGGTCAATCCCCAGCACATTTGCAAGCGCCACCGCTGTACTGTACTTGATGGGATGCCGGTCATTCTCATACAGAACCAGTGTCGCGGGCACAATGCCCACCTTTTCCGCCAGTTCTCGTGTGGAAAGGCCCTGGAATGTCCGGTGATACTTCAAATATTGGCCCGGTGTGGTGCATTTTTCATCGGTTTTATAGTCAAAGGTCAAATGAATCATGATTTTGCCTTTGGAATAGAGGTAAATCCCTGTGTGATTGAGATTACTATCGGTAAGTCAACATGATAGATGTTCGTAAAATCCTTGGTAGAGAATGTTACTTGCGTTGTTCTATGCTGATATTTGTACTCGCCGTTCTCTTCAAAGCACCGCCAAAAGTTTCTGAAAAGATATCTGACAAAACCAGAAATAGAGTGTGAATAGGTCATTGCATCGATGAGCAGAGATAACAAACTGTATGAATACTGATTTTGTAGTTCTAGATTTTTCTTTTGCGATTTCGGTTCGTTTTCCTCGACTTTCTTAGCAATGGAGCCAATAGCGGCATCGATTTCTTCATCGGTCAGTGTTGGCTGAGAACCATATATTGTTTTTCTATGGTCTTTGATAACTCTATTAGCTGACTGCAACGCTGTCTGAGTAGCCTCTCTGTCTGGGCTCGTGCTTGAATTTCGCTTTCCAGCGTTTCTACTAGATTCATCAATTTTTGGTTTTCTGTTTCTGCGTCTTCGTTTTCTTGCAGAAGTTCCTCTATCTGGATCACTTGCTCGTCTATTATTTTCATCAATTCTTCCCTGCTGGGGGAGTTTGTCTGTTCTTTGTACGCTTTCAGTTTCTCTACAATAATTTGCCTTGAAATCATTTTCTAATTCTTCCTTTCCTATATTAAGTGAAAAACGCTTTCCCAAAGTGGTATTTCGTACTTTCTTTCCCGTTTCCTTATTGATGAACAGGATAATCTTACGAGAGTCTTCCCAGACGGTTGTCCAGCCCGATTCGTCCATTATACTTATAAACTCTTCC
>OMCP01000202.1_pt1 | contig 22998 bp, 37 predicted proteins | sample 1646051 | NCBI WGS metagenome assembly OMCP01 (sample SAMEA103958146, study PRJEB25191) | human gut metagenome
CAAATAACATCTGCAACTAACGACGCTTTAACCCTATCAAATTATTTAATCAATAAAGTGATGTAATCTTGTTACATTACTTTATTTAAAAATAATAAAATATGATATACTTTAAAAAAGAGGTGTTAATATATGACTTATACCTATCAATTAGTACTATACTATCAAGATGGCAGTAAGGAAATCATCAATACTACCTATGTTATTAAAGAAATAGATGATGTTACTTCCCAATTCTCAACTTTAAGTGAAATGTGCTCATATTACCACTGTCAAAATATTAAGTTAATATTTAAAGGTGGTGAAAGACAAGGATCATTACCATTACTATTTAAAGGGGACAAATTTAAAAAAGAAAGTGTTTTATATACATATAAAAAATACCTAAGCGATAATGAAGAAAAAAGACAAGATTTTTTAAAAAAAGTATCAAGAACTGTAAGTAGAGGAATGCCTCCTAAAAGTAGTTTTGATGAAAAATGTCTAACTGTATATAATAAATTTGGAAAAAACAAAGAATTATATGGTCCACTGCTAAAAGAAATACTAATTAGTTATTTTGGACGTGATAAAGCGATATATAGTAAATATCGCCAAGCATACTTTGAACTAAAAGAACAAGGAATTAAAGTAGAATGCTATCATCCAGTAAAAAAAGAAACCAAAAAAGAAGAAAAAAATGAAATAATAGAAGGGTATTATACGACCGATGATACAGTAGCAGATTCATTAAAAAAATATAATGGTGAAGTAGAACTATTTAACATTATAATATATCTTCTGAAAGAAGAAAAATTTATTCCTAATACTGTTAAAATTTTAAAAGAAGGAGAAGAAATTCCTAAGGAAGCAAAATACTTTATTAGAAAGAAAGAACGCTAATGTACGAAGAAGAATTTTTAAATTATTTAAAAAACATTCGCCTATATTCTAAAAAAACCGTAGCAAGCTATGAATATGACCTAAAAGATTATGCTTTGTTTTTAGAAAAAAACAATCTAACAATTAAAGATGACAATGATAAGACTCTAAAACTATACTTAAACTATGTATATGATAAAAAAATAAGTAATAAAAGTATCTCTCGTCATCTAAGCTCATTAAGAACTTATTATGATTTTTTAAAAAAAGAAAATATAGTTACTGAAAATATATTTAAAAACGTTAAAAATCCCAAGATAGAAAAAAACATTCCTAATTTTATTTCTCATGACAAACTAAATGAGATATTCACCTCATTTAATGATAGCGATCTAGATATAAGAAATAGATTAGTAATTGAACTATTATATGCAACAGGATTAAGAGTAGGGGAACTAGTAAATATTAAAATAAAAGATATAGACTTTGGAGCACAATCGATTAAAGTGTTAGGTAAAGGTAGCAAAGAAAGGTACGTGTTTTATAACAACACAACAAAAGAAGTATTAAAAAAATATTTAGTAGTAAGAAAAAAAATTCAAAAAAAAGCAAATGATTACCTATTACTAAATGATAAAGGAACTCCAATAAAAGAAGCATCCGTCCGCAAAATTATCCAAACAACTCTAATGAAATGTGGAATCAAAAGCAAAATAACTCCCCATACATTCAGACATACATTTGCCACTGATTTACTAAATCAAGGATTGGATTTAGTAAACGTAAAAGAATTGCTAGGTCACGCCTCACTAAACACTACAAGTATATATACCCATATAACTAACGATAGAATAAAAGAAGTTTATCAGAATACTCATCCAAGAGCCAAATAATTAATTTAATTTTATCTTATATTGGAACTTATTTTAAGTACCAATATTTTTTTTAATAAAGTTTTTAAAAAAAGTCAAAAAAACTCTTGCTTTTCATATAATTATCTAGTATAATTAACTCTGTGTGGCGAGCTTAGATGTGCAAGGTTGCTGATACACCCGGTTAAGTTGTTAAAATATTATAAGGGTATAATCAGGTTATTTGTACGGAGCGAGTCTATACTAGATATAGACGAAGGGAGGACAATTTATGTCAAAGACAAAGGTGCGTATTAAATTAAAAGCATATGAACATAGAATCTTAGACAATGCGGCTGCAAAAATTGTAGAAACTGTTAAAAGAACAGGTGGAGAAGTAAGTGGACCAGTACCATTACCAACTGAAATTCAAAAATATACAATCTTAAGAGCGGTGCATAAGTACAAAGATTCAAGAGAACAATTTGAAATGCGTACGCATAAAAGATTAATCGATGTCAACAATCCTAGTAAAGAAACTATTGATGCGTTAAGTCATCTAGATTTACCTAGTGGTGTTGAAGTAGAAATTAAATTATAGGAGGAAAATATGAAAAAAGGAATCTTAGGTCGTAAAATTGGTATGACCGGTGTGTTTACAAAAGATGGCAAACTTATTCCTGTAACAGTAGTAGAAGTAGATAAAAATGTAGTTACTCAAATCAAAACTGTTGCTAGTGATGGTTATGATGCTATTCAAATAGCTTTTGCTGATAAAAAAGAAAAACACACAAACAAACCAGAAATGGGTCATTTTAAAAAAGCAAATACTAATCCTAAGCGCTTTCTAAAAGAAGTTAGAGGTGTAGATATTAGTGCTTACAAATTAGGTGACGAAATTAAAGCAGATATCTTTGCTGAAGGTGAAATGGTAGATGTAACCGGCACCTCTAAAGGTAAAGGATTTCAAGGCGTTATTAAACGTCATAATCAAACTCGTGGACCAATGGGTCACGGTAGCCAATATCATCGTGGCGTAGGTTCAATGGGAACAATGTTACCAATGCGTGTCTTACCAGGTAAAAAATTACCAGGTCATATGGGTCACGCAACTAGAACAATTCAAAATCTAGAAGTAATTAGTGTAGATTTAGAAAACAATGTTATCTTAATTAAAGGCAATGTCCCAGGACCAAAAAATGGAATAGTATTTATTAAACCGGCTGTTAAAAACGAAGGCGTAGTTAAAGAAGCTTCTGAATTAGTAACATATATTACTGAAGTAATTGAAGAAAATGATACCAAAGAAGAACAAATCGAAGAAAAAGAAGCATCTGAAGAAGAAAATACTAGTGAAGAATCATCACAAGAAGCATAATTATTTAAAATGAAAAAATTATCATTTCATCGTGATGAAGGGAGGAAATAAAGATGTCAAAAGTAGATATTATTAACACCAAAGGTGAAAAAATAAAGGATATTAAATTAAAAGATAACGTATTTATAAAAGAACCTAATGATGCTGTACTTCACAATGCTATCGTTTTAGCACAAGCATCATTAAGACAAGGAACACATAAAACAAAAACCAGAAGTGAAGTATCTGGTGGTGGAAGAAAACCTTGGAGACAAAAAGGAACTGGTAACGCCCGTCAAGGATCAATTCGTGCAACACAATGGAGAGGTGGCGGAATTGTCTTTGGACCAACTCCAAGAGATTATTCTAAAAAACAAAACAAAAAAGAAAGAAGATTAGCACTTAAGTCAGCTTTAAGTTATAAAGTAATTGATAAAGAACTAATAATTGTTGACGATATAAAATTTGAAACTAGCAAAACTAAAGAAATGATGAATTTCTTAAAAACTCTAAATATCGTTAATGAAAAAGTTTTAATCGTTTTAACTGAACTTGATGAAAATATTTGCCTATCTTCAAGAAATATGGGTAACGTTAAAGTTATTAGAACTGACGAAGTAAATACCCTAGATGTAGTAACAGCTGACAAAATGGTTATCACTGCATCTGCATTGAATAAATTACAGGAGGCGCTTTCTAATGAATAGTTATAGAGATATTATTGACTCCCCAATTATTACTGAAAAAAGTGCAACGTTAGAACCAAATGGAACTTATGTATTTAAAGTAAATGTAAAAGCAAATAAAACACAAATAAAACAAGCTATTGAAAAAATATTTAATGTTAAAGTTGCTAAAATTACAACAACATTATCACATCCAAAGAAAAAAAGAGTTGGTCGTTATACTGGTATGACCAAACTATACAAAAAAGCTTATGTTACATTAAAAGAAGGATCTACTATTAGTTTTGACTAATAAAAGGAGGTTTAAATAATGGCAATTAAAAATTATAAAGCTATAACTAATGGCTTAAGAGGAAAAAGTACTTTAGATAATGCTGAAATTACTAAAACATCTCCTGAAAAAAGTTTATTAGTTACTAAAAATAAAACAACAGGTCGTAACAATTCTGGTAAAATTACAGTAAGACATCGTGGTGGCGGTGTTAAAAGAAAATATCGTCTAATTGATTTTAAAAGAATTAAAGATGGTATTACTGCTAAAGTAGTAGGAATTGAATACGATCCAAACAGAAGTGCAAACATTGCTTTAATTACATACAAAGATGGTGAAAAATCATACATCTTAGCACCAAAAGGATTAAATGTTGGGGATATCGTAGAATCAGGCGAAAATGCTGATATCAAAGTAGGTAATACCCTACCAATTATGAATATACCAGTAGGTACTGTAATTCATAATATCGAACTTCGTCCAGGAAAAGGCGGTCAACTAGCAAGAAGTGCTGGTAACTCTGCTCAAATTCTTGGCCGTGAAGGTAAATATGTACTAATAAGATTAGCTAGTGGCGAAACTAGAAAAATCTTAGGAACTTGCCGTGCAACTATCGGCGTAGTTGGTAATGAAGACTACGAATTAGTTAATATTGGAAAAGCTGGAAGAAAAAGACATATGGGCATTCGTCCAACCGTAAGAGGATCTGTTATGAACCCTAACGATCACCCACATGGTGGTGGTGAAGGTAGAGCTCCAATCGGTAGAAGTGGACCAATGACTCCATGGGGTAAACCAGCACTTGGTTTAAAAACAAGAAAAAATAAAAAAGCATCAGACAAATTTATAGTTACTCGTCGTAAGAAATAATAAAGAAAGGATTGATTAGAAATGTCAAGAAGTTTAAAAAAAGGACCTTATGTATTTGATAGATTACTAGCAAAAGTAAAACTATTAAATGAAAGTGGAAAAAAAGAAGTTATTAAAACTTGGTCTCGTCGTTCTACAATTTATCCTGATTTTATTGGACATACATTTGCGGTTCATAATGGTAAAGAATTTATACCTGTTTATGTTACTGAAGATATGGTTGGACATAAACTAGGAGAATTTTCCCTAACTCGTAAATGTGGCGGACACGGCGAAGATAAAAAGAAGAAATAACTATTAGGAGGATAATATGGAAATACAAGCAAAAGCAAGAATGATTAGAATAGCGCCACGTAAGACGCGCCTAGTTATTGATTTGATTAGAAATAAAAATGTTAATGATGCTCTTGCTATTTTAAAAAACCAAGATCAAAAAGCAGCTAGAGTAATAGAAAAAGTATTAAACCAAGCTATTGCTAATGCTGTTAATAATCAAAAATTAAAACAAAATGATTTATATGTAAAGACTTGTTATGTTGATGAAGGCCCTGTTTTAAAAAGAGCTAAAATGGATTCAAGAGGTCGTGTTGGAAGAAATGATCACAAACTAAGTCATATTACAATAATCTTGAGTGAAAGAAATTAGTGAAGGTGAGGGTGAAATATGGGACAAAAAGTTAGTCCAGTAGGACTTAGAATTGGCATTAATAAAGATTGGGAATCTAAGTGGTATGCAAATGATAAAGACTTTGCTAAATATCTACAAAATGATAATCAGATTCGTAAATTTTTGTTAAAGAAATATAAAGATGCTGGTGTTGCTAGTATCGTTATTGAAAGAAATAAAAAAAGAACAGAAATATTTATACACGCCTCTAAACCTGGTCTTATCATTGGACAAAAAGGAACAGAAATAGAAACTGTTAAAAAAGACTTAGCTAAATTAGTTAATGAAAATGTGACTATTTCAATTATTGAAGTTAAGAATCCTGATTTAAATGCTCAATTAGTAGCAGACAATATTGCACATAACATTGAAAACAGAGTATCATTTAGAGTAGCACAAAAAAAGGCTATCAGAAATACAATGAAAGCTGGTGCTAAAGGGATTAAAACCTTAGTATCTGGACGTTTAGGAGGAGCTGATATTGCTCGTGGAGAAGGTTATAGTGAAGGAACAATTCCATTACATACCCTAAGAGCAGATATCGACTATGCAACCTCTGAAGCTGATACTACATATGGTAAAATTGGTGTAAAAGTTTGGATATATAAAGGTGAAATCCTTACCTCAAAGGGAAATGGAGGTAAAGAAAATGTTAATACCAAAAAGAACAAAGCATAGAAAAACATTTCGTATAAAATACGAAGGAAAAGCTAAAGGAAACACTGAATTACATTTTGGTGATTATGGACTAATGGCAAAAGAAGGCGCTTGGATAACTGCCCAACAAATAGAAGCAGCCAGAGTAGCCATGACTAGATATATGAAACGTGGTGGTAAAGTATGGGTAAACATATTCCCACATTTATCACTTACAAAAAAACCATTAGAAACAAGACAAGGTAAAGGTAAAGGTAATCCTGAAGTTTGGGTTGCTGTAGTAAAAGAAGGTAAAATTATGTTTGAAATAGCAGGTGTACCTGAAGAAACAGCAAGAGAAGCTCTAAGATTAGCTATGCACAAATTACCAATCAAATGTAAATTTGTAAAAAAAGAAAGTGGTGAGTCAAATGAAAGCTAATGAAATAAGAAAAATGACCACTGAAGATATCGTAAAAAAAATAGAAGAAAAAAAGGAAGAATTATTTAATCTACGTTTTAAACAAGCAACCGGTACATTAGAAAAACCAGCAAGACTTCACGAACTTAGAAAAGATGTTGCAAGATTAAAAACAATTCTTAAAGAACGCGAAGTTAAGGAGGAATTATAATGGAAAAAGCTAAACAAGAAATAATTGGTATTGTTGTTGGAGATTCAGCAGACAAAACAATTACTGTTAAAGTAGAAACTTACAAAAAACATCCATTATATGGAAAAAGGATTAAATATTCTAAAAAATATGCAGCACACGATGAAAATAATGTAGCTAAAATTGGTGATAAAGTAAGATTAGTAGCTACTAGACCACTATCTAAAACTAAAAGATTTAAATTAGTTGAAGTTATAGAAAAAGCTGTAATACTTTAATTTCTAAAGGAGGAAAAATACAATGGTTCAACAAGAAACAAGATTAAAAGTTGCCGATAACTCTGGAGCTAGAGAAGTTTTAGTAATTAGAGTTTTAGGTGGCAGTAAAGTTAAAACTGGTAACATCGGTGATATCGTTGTTGCAACAGTTAAAAAAGCAACTCCTAACGGAAACATAAAAAAAGGTAAAGTGGTTAAAGCTGTTATCGTTAGAAGTAAGTTTGGTGTAAAAAGAGAAGATGGAAGTTATATCAAATTTGATGATAATGCTTGTGTAATTATCAAAGATGATAAATCTCCAGTTGGAACTCGTGTTTTAGGCCCAGTAGCACGTGAACTTAGAGATAAAGATTTTATGAAAATCATAAGTTTAGCTAAAGAAGTGCTATAAAGTAAAGGAGGATATAACATGAAACTAAAAAAAGGTGATAAAGTAACAGTTATCTGTGGAAAAGATAAAGGCAAAGAAGGAAAAATAACTAAAATATTAGATAACAAAGTTATTGTTGAAGGTGTTAATATAGTAAAAAAACATCTTAAACCAAAAAATAATAATGGAACTGGTGAAATAGTTGAAAGAGAAAATCCTATTCACGTATCTAATGTAATGCTTATTGATCCTAAGACCAAAAAACCTACTAGAGTAGGAAAAACTATTGATAATAAAGGAAACAAAATTAGAATTTCTAAAAAATCTAATGAAAAGATTGACTAATTAAGAAAAGGAGGATATTTATGAACCGCCTAAAAGAAAAATATGTAAAAGAAGTAATTCCAAGTTTAATGGAAAAATACAACTATAAAACGGTTATGTTAGTACCAAAAATAGAAAAAATTGTAGTAAATATTGGTGTCGGAGATGCCATTAATAATTCTAAATTATTAGAAGCAGCTATGCATGAGCTAGAACAAATTACTGGTCAAAAAGCAGTTGCTACAAAAGCCAAAAAATCTATTGCCTCATTTAAACTAAGAGAAGGAAATAAAATAGGTTGTAAAGTAACTTTAAGAGGAGAAAAAATGTATAATTTCTTAGATAAGTTAATTTCAATCGGATTACCTCGTGTTAGAGATTTTAGAGGCCTATCTCCAAAATCATTCGATGGAAGAGGAAATTATACAATTGGTATTAAAGAACAGTTAATATTTTCAGAAGTTGACTTTGATAGTGTAATTAAAGTGCGTGGTATGGATATCGTTATTGTAACCAGTGCTAAAACTAACGAAGAATCATATGACTTATTAAACGAACTTGGAATTCCTTTTAGGAAATAGCCTTATTAAGGAGGATAATATTGTGGCAAAAAAAAGTATGATTATAAAATCTGAAAAAGAACCAAAATTTAAAGTTAGAAAATATACTCGTTGCAGTCGTTGTGGAAGACCTCACGCAGTTATGAGTAAATTTGGAATATGCCGTATTTGTTTTAGAGAATTAGCTTATAAAGGACAAATACCTGGTGTCAAAAAATCAAGTTGGTAAAACTAAGGTTAAGAAATAAGGAGGAGGGATTATATGACAGATCCAATCGCAGATATGCTTACTAGAATTCGTAATGCTAACCAAAATCGTAGCAAAGAAGTAGCAATGCCAACTTCAAAAATTAAATTAGATATTGCTACCATTCTTAAAGATGAAGGATTTATAGAAGAATTCAAAGTAGACAAAAATATATTAACATTAACTTTAAAGTATGGTCAAGGTAAAGAAAGAGTTATTACAGGACTTAAAAGAATCTCTAAACCAGGACTTAGAGTATATGCTAAAGTAGATGAAATACCAAAAGTTCTAAATGGTTTAGGAATCGCCATTATTTCAACACCACAAGGAGTTATGACTGATAAAAAAGCACGTCTTAACAATGTTGGTGGAGAAGTACTAGCGTATATTTGGTAATTAATAAATAAAGGAGGTGTCTTATGAGTCGTATTGGTAAAAGAATTATTACAGTACCGGAAAATGTTAATATAGATATTCAAGAAAAATTAGTAACTGTTAAAGGACCAAAAGGAGAACTAACATTACCACTAGTAGATAATATTTCTCTTAAATTAGATGGTAACACTTTAACTGTAGAAAAAACAAAAGATGATAAATTTACTAACGCTATGCATGGTACAACTAACGCTAATATTAAAAATATGATCATTGGAGTTAGCGAAGGATATAAAAAAGGATTAGAAATAAATGGTGTTGGTTATCGTTTTACCCCAAAAGGTAACACCCTAACAATTAACGCTGGTTATTCACATCCGGTTAATATAGAAGTGCCAAATGGCATTACCATAAAAGGTATAAGCAATACTGAAATAGAAATAGAAGGTATTGATAAATGCCAAGTATCAGAATTTGCGGCAAATATAAGAAAAGTAAGAAAACCAGAACCATACAAAGGCAAAGGTATTAAATACAAAGGTGAACATATTCGTCGTAAAGAAGGTAAAAAAGCATCTAAATAATAAGTAAAGGAGAGTAATACTTATGATTAAAAAACCATCAAGAAATGAATTGCGTCTTGTTAGACATAAACGTATTAGAGAAAATCTAACAGGTACTAGTGAAAGACCTAGATTATGTGTATTTAGATCAAACGCTAATATTGAGGCGCAAATAATTGATGATACAAAGAAAACTACTTTAGTTAGTGCATCTACATTAGAAAAAGACCTAGAAATTAAAAATGGTGGTAATGTAGAAGCTGCTAAACTTATTGGTGCTGAAATTGCTTCAAGAGCTAAGAAAGCAAAAATCACTAAAGTAGTATTTGATAGAGGTGGCTACCTATATCATGGACGTGTTAAAGCTTTAGCTGAAGCCGCACGTGAAAATGGCTTAGAATTCTAATAAGGAGGATACTTATGCAAGAAAATACAAAAGAACCTAATACAACTAAAACAACTCCTAGAAAAGATAATAAAAAAGATACAAAAAGAGAATTCAAAAAACCTAGCTTAGAAGAAAAAGTTATCGAAATAAGAAGAGTAACTAAAGTTGTTAAAGGTGGTCGTCAATTCCGTTTCTCAGCTACCGTAGCTGTTGGAAATAGAAAAGGCAAAGTTGGACTTGGAACTGGTAAAGCTAAAGAAATGCCAGATGCAGTTAAAAAAGCAACCCAAGCCGCTAATAAAAACGTAATTAACGTTTCATTAATTGAAAATCGTACTATACCACACGAAATAATTGTCAAAGATGGAGCATCTAAAGTTATGCTAAAACCAGCTACCGAAGGTACAGGAGTTAAAGCAGGAGGCCCAGTTAGAGATGTCCTAGAACTTGCTGGAGTTAAAGATGTACTATCTAAATCACTTGGCTCAAGTACTAAAATTAATATGGCAAGAGCAACACTAAAAGCTCTTCAAAACCAAAAAACAATTCAAAAAATTGCCGCTTTAAGAGGTAAAGATGAAAGTGAGATTTTAAGCTAATGAAATTACATGAATTAAAACCAAACGCAGGTTCTACTGCATCAAGAAAAAGAGTAGGACGTGGAGCTGGTAGTGGTTTAGGAAAAACAAGTGGTAAAGGACATAAAGGACAAAATGCAAGAAGTGGTGGAGGAGTTAGACCTGGATTTGAAGGTGGACAATTACCATTATTCAGACGTCTTCCAAAAAGAGGATTTTCAAATTATGAATTCAAAACTAGATATGCAACTGTAAATGTTGAAGACTTAGAAGTATTTGAAGAAAATACAGTTGTAACCATCGATTTATTAAAAGAAAAAGGATTAATAAAAAAAGAGTTAGACGGGCTTAAAATATTAGGTAACGGAAACTTAACTAAAAAATTAACTGTTAGAGCAGACAAATTTACTAATAGTGCAAAAGCAAAAATAGAAAATATTGGTGGGAAAACAGAGGTGATTTAAGATGTTTAAAAATCTTAAAAGTATATTTAACCCTAAAAACAAAGACATAAGAAGTAGAATTATTTTTACTCTCTTAGCCTTAACAATATTTGCTATTGGGAATACCATTACTGTTCCAGGTACTAAAGAAATAACTGCAAATCTAGGATTTTTAGAATACCTAAATGCAATAAGTGGTGGTGGATTAAAACAATTTTCTATCTTTGGACTAGGAGTTATGCCTTATATCTCAGCATCTATCGTTGTTGGATTATTACAAATGGATATCATTCCGTATTTTTCCGATTTAAAAAATGATGGAGCCAAAGGAAGACAAAAATTAAATCAAATTACTAGATATATGGGGATTATAGTTGCATTTATCCAAGGCGTTGCTATGAGTATAGCCTTTGGTATTAGCAATAATGCCCTAGATATTATGAAAACAGCCCTTATAATGACCGCTGGTACTGCATTCCTATTATGGTTAGGAGATAGAATTACCCAAAAAGGAATTGGTAATGGTATATCATTAATAATTATGGCTGGTATCATATCAACTGTTCCTAGAATGTTTATTGATGCTTATACATCATTAGTAAGTGGAGCATCTAACACATTTATCGGTGTATTATCATATGGTTTATTTGTAATTGCATACATTGCAATTATTGTTGGAGTTATATTCATGGAAATGTCAGAAAGAAGAATTCCAATCCAATACTCTAACCAAACAACCAGTGCCTATGGAGCTAGACAAACTTATATTCCATTTAAATTGAATTCTGCCGGAGTTATGCCAGTTATTCTAGCATCTGCAGTTACTTCAATAATATCATTAATCGCTTCATTAGTAAAAAATGATAGTTTTACCTTATTCGTAGAAAAATATCTATCATTTACAACTCCAGTAGGTTTTGTGATATATATGTTATTAATATTTGTCTTTGGCTACTTCTATACATTAATTCAAGCCAATCCAGAAGAACTATCTAAAAACTTAAGCAGAAATGGTGGTTATATCCCAGGCATAAGACCAGGAAACGAAACTACCGTATATGTTAAAAATGTACTTAAAAGATTAGCCCTAGTAGGTACCACATTCCTAGCAGTTTTAGCTGGAATGCCAATAATATTTGCAAACATCTCTTCATTACCTACATCAGTAAGTATTGGAGGAACAGGTATCCTAATCGTTGTAGGTGTCGCTTTAGAAACATACAAACAATTAGAAAGTAGTTTAGTAAATCGTACTTATAAAGGAAGAAGATAATATGAAGAATATTATATTTATAGCCCCTCCGGCCGCTGGCAAAGGAACGCAATCTAAATTAGTTAGTGAAGAATATAATATTCCTCATATATCAACCGGAGATCTCTTAAGAGAAGAAGTAAACAAAAAAACTGCACTTGGCTTAGAAATAAAAAAGTTAATTGATGAAGGCTGTTTAGTTAGTGATGAAGTAATTACTGAATTACTAACAAACAGATTACAACAAGCAGATTGCAATAACGGATTTATCCTAGATGGATATCCTAGAAATATTAATCAAGCACATATCTATGAAGATATATTAAAAAAACTTGGTATTAAACTAGGTGATGTTATCTTCTTAGATATCGACTTAGAAACTGCCCTAAATAGAATAAAAGGTAGATTAATCTGCCCAAAATGTGGTACAAGTTACAATCTTAATGTAAAAGAGTTAACGCCACAAAAAGAAAATATTTGCGATAAATGTTCAAACATCTTAAGAAAAAGAGAAGATGATAATGAAGAAACATTTTCCAAAAGATTTGATATATATTTAGAAACGACAAATCCATTAATAGAATACTATAAATCAAAAAAAGTTTTAAAAACAATTAAAATAGATAGTACCACAACAGCTAAAGAAACATTTGAAAGTATAAAAAAAATATTAGTAGGTAAAAATGATTCAAATTAAAACAAAAGAAGAAATAGCTTTAATGAAAAAAGCTGGTGAAATAGTTTATTTAACTCATAAACATCTAATACCTTATATCAAAGAGGGGATAACTACCAAAGAGTTAGATAAATTAGCAGAAGAATTCATTTTAAAATCTAATGCTATTCCTTCATTTAAAAATTATAACGGCTATCCTAGTAGCATCTGTACTTCCATAAATGAAGAAGTTGTTCATGGTATTCCTAGCAATAGAACCTTAAAAAATGGTGACATTATCTCCATCGATATAGGGGCATGCTATAAAGGATATCACGGTGACTCTGCTTGGAGTTATAAAGTAGGAAATATCAGTAGTGAAAAAGAATATTTATTAAAACACACTGAATTAGCCTTATATGAAGGTTTAAAACAAGTAAAAGAAGGTAACTATCTAAATGATATAGGAACAGCTATTGAAAAATATGCTCATTCCCATAATCTTGGTGTTGTAAGAGAATTAGTCGGTCATGGAGTTGGAAAGAAACTTCACGAAGAACCAGACGTTCCAAATTACAATATTAGAAAAAAAGGTCCACTTCTAAAAGAAGGGATGACCATTGCTATTGAACCAATGTTAAATCTTGGTACTCATAAAGTATATATTAAAGATGACGATTGGACAATAGTAACAGGTGATAATAAACCATCAGCGCACTTTGAACACACTGTCGTAGTGACAAAAGATGGTTATGAAATATTAACTAAGAAAGGATGATTAGATGGGTAAAGAAGATACTATTGAGGTAGAAGGAAAAGTATTAGAAATTATACCTGGTGGTAAATTTAAAACACAACTATCTAATGGACACATCATTGAAGCTCACGTTTCTGGTAAAATGCGAGTAAATAACATTCGTATTATACCAGGTGATACCGTAGTTATTGAATTATCACCTTACGATTTAACACGTGGGCGTATAACCTATAGAAAACAAAAATAGGAGGTAAATTATGAAAGTAAAAGCGTCAGTTAAACCTATTTGTGAAAAATGCAAAGTTATTAAACGAAATGGCAAAGTTATGGTTATTTGTGAAAATCCAAAACACAAACAAAAACAAGGTTAATAGGAGGAAAAAATATGGCAAGAATTAAAGGTATCGATCTACCTAACGAAAAAAGAGTTGAAGTTGCCCTAACATACATTTATGGTATTGGAAGACAACTATCAAAAACAATTTGTAAAAATGCTAATGTTAATCTAGATACTAAAGTTAAAGATTTAACTGAAGACGAAATAGTTAGAATAAGAGATGAAGTATCTAAATATCCTGTTGAAGGTGATTTAAGAAGAGAAGTTAGTATGAATATCAAAACTAAAATGGAAATTAATTCATATCAAGGAACTCGTCACAAAAAGAAATTACCAGTAAGAGGACAAAGAACAAATCGTAATGCTGTAACAGCTAGAGGTGGCAAAAGAAAAACAGTAGCTAATAAGAAAAAATAATTAACTAAGGAGGTAAATTATGGCTTATAAAGCAAGAAAGCGTAAAGTAAAGAAAAATGTTCCTGAAGGTGTTGCTCACATTAAATCAACATTTAATAACACAATGGTAACTATTACTGATTTAGAAGGTAATGCCGTAAGTTGGGCATCATCAGGAACACTTGGAATAAAAGGTAGTAAAAAATCAACTCCATTCGCAGCTGGTATGGCCGCAGAAGCAGCAGGAAAAACAGCCTATGAAATGGGTATGAGAAAAGTTGCAGTTATAGTAAAAGGATTAGGATCTGGTAAAGAACCAGCAATTCGTTCTCTACAAACTGCTCACTTAGAAGTAACATCTATAAAAGACGAAACACCAATTCCACATAACGGATGTCGTCCACCAAAAAGAAGACGTGGATAATTAAGAAAGGGAGTGTGTTAAATGTTAAAATTTGAAAAACCAGATTACAAAGTAACTGAATACGTAGAAAGTAATCACTATGGTAAATTTGAATTAGAACCATTAGAAAGAGGATTCGGAACAACAATTGGTAATGCTTTAAGAAGAGCAATGTTATCTTCATTACCAGGAGATGCTATCACAAGTGTTAAAATAGATGGTGTTGACCATGAATTTCAAAAAATGGATGGTGTTATTGAAGACGTAACTGCTATCATCTTAAATTTAAAAAGCGTTGTTTTAAAAAATCATTCTGATGACGAAAATAAAATAATTAGATTATCAAAAAATGTTGCTGGCGAAGTATATGCTGGTGATATTGAAAAAGATGCAGACATTGAAATACTTAACCCTGAACTTGTAATATGTACTCTTGCCGAAGGCGGAAGCATAAATATGGAAATGACCATCGGTAGTGGAAGAGGTTATGTTAGAAGTGAAGAAAACAAAAAAATATTAGGTGACAAAAAATTAGGCTTAATTGCTATTGACAGTATTTATTCACCTATTGAAAGAATTAATTATGAAGTTGAACCTGCGCGTGTTGGACAAAATAATAACTTTGATAAATTAACATTAGAAGTATGGACAAATGGTTCAATCAGCCCAGAAGAAGCATTAGCACTGGGGGCAAAAATATTAGTAGAACATTTTGAAGTTATTACAAAAATTAGTGATATTGAAGATGTAACTGGTTTAATGTCATCTAAAAAAGAAGATCCAAGCAAGAAAATGTTAGAAACTTCAATTGATGATTTAGATTTATCAGTAAGAGCATATAATTGCTTAAAAAGAGCTGGTATTCTTACAATACGTGATTTAGTAGAAAAATCAGAAAATGAAATGATGAAAATTAGAAACCTAGGTAAAAAATCACTAAAAGAAGTAATTGATAAAATCAAAGATATGGGTCTTAAATTCAGAAACGAAGACTAGAAGGGAGAATTAACATGGCTTACAGAAAATTAGGAAGAGATAATAAACATAGAAGAAGTATGCTTGCTACCCTAACTAAACAATTAATTATCAACGAAAGAATTGAAACAACTGAAACAAGAGCTAAAGAAGTAAGAAAGTGTTTTGACAAGATGGTAACATATGGTAAAAGTGGTTCTCTAGTTTCAAGAAGGTTAGCGCTAGCATTCCTACATAACGATAACGAATGTGTTAAAAAAGTATTTAATGAATTAGCACCAAGATATAAAGACAGAAATGGTGGTTACACTAGAATCATTAAATTAAAAGAAAGAAAAGGAGATAACTCTTTAATGGTTATCTTAGAATTAGTATAGTTAAAACTATACTTTTTTTTATAAAATAAAGAAAAATAATTATAAAACATTTAAAGTATAGAAGATATTGACAAATATCGTATTTCATTCTAAAATTAATTTTAAATATAAATAAGAAGAGGTATATTATGAATAAAAGAATCAGTTCAAGAGCCATCATCATTGAAAATAACAAACTTTTAACATTCTTTAGAAGAAAAAATAAAGATGGTAAAATAAAAGAATATTACTCACTACCAGGTGGCGGTCAAGAAAAAGGGGAAACATTAGAAGAAAATGTGATAAGAGAATTAAAAGAAGAATTTAATGTTGATATCAAGATTATAGACTATTTAGGAAAAAAAGAGTCTGATAATTATATTGAACACTTCTTTTACTGTACTATAATTAATGGAATACCCAAATTATCTGGTGAAGAACTAGAAAGAAACTGTCAAGATAACTATTATGAGCTAAGATACATAGATATAAATGAGATAGATAAAATAGATATTTTTCATAAAGATATGATAAATAAGGCAGTAACATATGCCCAAGAGAAATAGATATATAACCATATATCTATTTTTTTTTAAATAGACATTAAATCGATCACTATCAAAAAAAATATTTCATTTTGTCAAATAATATGTTATAATAACCAAGTATTTTAAGGGGTGAACTTATGAAAACAGACGATTTTGACTATTATTTACCAGAAAACCTAATCGCACAAACACCTATAAATAAAAGAGACGAATCAAAACTAATGGTATTAAACAAAGAAACTGGTACTATCGAACATCGACATTTCGCAGACATAATCGATTATTTAACACCAAACGATGTACTAGTTTTAAACGACACCAAAGTTATGCCTGCAAGATTAATCGGCCAAAAAGAAGATACTAACGGCCATATTGAACTACTTCTTTTAAAAAATACCAAAAATAATATTTATGAATGCTTATGCAAACCAGCTAAACGAGTTAAAATAGGAACCATAGTAAATTTTGGCGATGGCATTTTAAAAGCCAAATGCATTGAAACAAAAGAAGAAGGAATTAGAGAATTTGAATTTTTATATGACGGTATATTTTATGAAATATTAGATAAATTAGGAGAAATGCCACTTCCACCATATATTCATAAAAAATTAAAAGATAAAAATCGTTATCAAACCGTGTATGCTAAAAATATTGGTTCTGCCGCAGCACCAACCGCAGGTTTACATTTCACTCAAGAATTATTAGAAAAGCTAAAGAATAAAGGTATAACCATTTGTTATGTAACCCTCCATGTTGGATTAGGAACATTTAGACCAGTTAATGTAGAAGACGTAACTACCCACAAGATGCATAGTGAATTCTATACCATTAATGAAGAAACAGCCAAGATTTTAAATCAAGCAAAAAAAGAAGGCAAAAATATTGTAAGTGTTGGAACGACAACCACTAGAGTATTAGAAACCGTAATGAACCAATATCAAACTTTCAAAGCATGTAGTGGTTACACATCTATATTTATCTATCCAGGATATCAATTTAAAGCAGTAGATAGCCTAATTACAAATTTTCATTTACCAAAATCAACTTTGATTATGTTAGTATCTGCTTTCTGTAGCAAAGAAATAATAATGAACGCCTACTCAGAAGCAATCAAAAACAACTATCGTTTCTTTTCCTTTGGTGATAGTATGTTTATAAAAAAATAACGATATTCTAGTTAAAAGTAAAAAAATTGTTATAAAAAAAAGTAATTTGCAAATTTTCCTAGAATATTATATTTAGAGGAAATAGCGTAGTGAGGTGAATTATGGCCTTTATAAATGACGATACAATTAATGAAATAAGAAATAATACCGATATTGTAGAAGTAATATCCAACTATGTACCTCTTACTAAAAAAGGTAAAAACTATTTTGGTGTATGCCCATTTCACGACGATCATTCACCCAGCATGAGTGTTGATCCAGTTAAACAGATATATAAATGCTTCTCCTGTGGTGCCGGTGGTAATGTTTTTACCTTTGTCATGAACTATGAAAATATTGAATTTGTACCAGCAGTAAAATTATTAGGATCTCGCCTTGGCATAAATATCAGTGGTATCAAAGATAGTAGCAAAGTAAATAATAAAGAATATAACGCCTATGAAATAGCAGCTAAGTACTATCAAAATAATATTTATACCTCACTAGGTAAAAAGGCAATTGACTATTTAGAACAAAGAAAAATAGACAAAGAAACAATAAAAAAATTTGGTATTGGACTAGCCCTTAAAGACAACAAACTAACTAGTATGCTAATTCAAAAAGGATACAGTATTAATGAATTAATTAATCTTGGCTTAGCAAATGACAACAATACAGACTTCTTTTTAAATAGAATTATTTTTCCAATTCATAATTTAAATGGTAAAGTAGTAGCTTTTAGCGGAAGAATCTATAACACCAGCAGTGAAAATAAATATGTAAACACCAAAGAAACAAGTATATTCAAAAAAGGTAGCATCCTGTATAATTATCACAATGCCAAAAGTACGCTAAAGAAAAATGATTACATAATAGTAATGGAAGGCTTTTTAGATGTTATAAGAGCATCTACCATTGGTATTAATAACTGTGTAGCAACCCTAGGAACTGCTATTACCAAAGAACACATAAACTTACTAAAAAAAATAAGTGATAACATCATTCTTTGCTTTGATGGTGATGCCGCCGGGGAAAAAGCCACTATTACTTGTATCCAAATGCTAAGTGAAATAGGTATAAGTCCTAAAATAATAAGACTTAAAGAAAATTTAGATCCAGATGAATACATTCTAAAATATGGATCCTCCGCCTTTGAAAGCCAAATTAAAAATCCGCTTTCTGTAACCGATTTTAATCTAACAATATTAAAAAATGGCAAAAACCTCACTGAAATTGATGATATTGCTAAATACATAAACGAAGTATTAAAAGCATTAGTAAAAGAAGAAGATTTAATAAAAGTAGATATTATCTTAAATAAACTATCAAAAGAGTATAACATTACTTATAATAGTTTAAATGAAAAATATCAATCATTACTAAAACAAAATATAAAGGTAAAAAAAGAAGAGGTAAAACAAGAAATAAAAAAAGAGCAAAGACCTAAACAGCATATAATAGCGTGTAAATCATTGATATACTATATGCTAAAATATGATGAAGTGATAAACATGGTAGAAAATAGGGTAAGCTATATGCCAGATGCTAAATATCGAAATCTATCCAACGAAATAATTTATTATTACCACAAATATGGAACATTAAAAGAAGCGGATTTCTATACCCATTTAATCAACAATAATCCCAAACTGTTAGAAACAATGCAAGAAATAGAAATACTAAATATAAATGAACAATACAGCCAAGAAGCCATCGATGACTACATCTTAGCCATTACTAAAGCCAACTTAAAAGAAAGAGAAAAAAATTTAAAAAATAAAATAGATGAAGAAGTAGATATTATGAAAAAAGCAGAGATTGCTAATAGTAAATTTAATATCAAAATTAATGGAGGAATTTATGATAGAAGAAATTAAGACATTTGAAAGTCGTAAAGAAGAATTAATTAAACAAGGAAAAGAAAAAGGATTTATTACCTATGAAGAACTTGCCCAAGTCCTAAAAGGATTAGAATTAGATAGTGATAACCTAGACAGTTTGTATAATGCCTTTGTAGAAAATGGTATTGAAATAGTTACAGAAGATGTTGGAGAAATCGGAGAGGATGAAGATGAAGGCGATGATGATTTTGAAAAAATATTATCTGATCACGTCATTGCCAAAGAATTAACCATCAACGATCCAGTTAGAATGTATTTAAAAGAAATAGGTAAAATAAGTCTGTTATCTTTAGAAGAGGAATTAAAACTATCAGAAAGAATCGCCCAAGGTGACGAAGAAGCTAAAAATATTTTAGCAGAAGCCAATTTACGTTTAGTTGTTTCTATAGCCAAAAGATATGTCGGTCGTGGAATGCTGTTCTTAGATTTAATCCAAGAAGGTAATATTGGTCTTATGAAAGCAGTAGATAAATTCGATGCCGAAAAAGGTTATAAATTTTCTACATATGCAACTTGGTGGATTCGCCAAGCCATAACAAGAGCCATTGCTGACCAAGCAAGAACCATCAGGGTACCGGTTCATATGGTAGAAACTATCAATAAATTATCCCGTTTTCAAAGACAATTAACCTTAGAATTAAATAGAGAACCAACAGATGAAGAACTTGCTAAAAAAATGAACATATCAGTAGAAAAAATAAGAGAAATTATCAAGGTAGCCCAAGAACCAGTATCATTAGAAACACCTATCGGTGAAGAAGATGATTCTCATTTAGGAGACTTTGTTAAAGACGAAAGAAGCATGAGTCCAGAAGAATACACAACCCACGAAATATTAAAAGATGAAATAGACGATTTACTACTAACATTGACTGAAAGAGAAGAACAAGTATTAAGACTAAGATTTGGTCTAGGTGGTGGAAGCCCTAAAACATTAGAAGAAGTAGGACAAATATTTGGTGTAACTAGAGAAAGAATAAGACAAATAGAAGCCAAAGCCCTAAGAAAACTAAGACACCCATCACGTAGTAGAAAATTAAAGGATTTTCTAAATGATTAAACTAAGTAAGCGTCTTCAAACTATTGCTAATTACATAGAAGATGGAAATAAAATAATAGATATTGGTTGTGATCATGCTTACCTAAGTATATACCTAGCCTTAAATAAAAAAAATATCAAAGTTATTGCCAGCGATATTAATCAAAACGCATATAATATTGCTCTTAATAATGTAAAAAACGAAAAATTAGAAAATATTATCACCCTCCGCCTAGGTAACGGATTAGAAGTAGTTACAAAAGACGAAATAGATACGATTATTATCTCTGGCTTAGGTAGTATGACAATTGTAGGCATTTTAAAAAATAGCATTGATAAACTAGCAAATGTCAAAACCATAATTATTCAAAGTAATACCGATTTATATTATTTAAGAAAAAACATAACCAAACTAAATTATTATATTATAAAAGAAGAAACAATTAAAGAAAATGGTCAATATTATACCATAATAGTATTCAAAAAAGGAAACCATCATTATAGCAATGATGACCTATTATTTGGTCCATTATCATTAAAAAAAGACGACCAAAATTTTAAAAATATGACTTTAGAAAATTATCAAAAATTAAAAAAAATAAATGAAAATATTTCTTCGTCAAAAATTATTATTAAAACAAAAATGCATCTAAAAATAAAAAAAGTAAAAAAAATATTAAAAAGATTAAGTAGTTAGGAAGTGACTTATGAATTTACCATCATTAAAACAAGCTAAAATAAGAGGCAAAGAAGAAGTTAAAATATTATATGATGATTATAAAATTCCAGACGATGTCCAAAATTATTTTAAAAATAAAAAATATTATATCGAAACCTATGGTTGCCAAATGAATGTTCACGATAGTGAAAATATAAAAGCCATTTTAGAAAACATTGGACTAACCGAAACTGCTAGCATGACAAATAGTGATTTAATAATCCTAAATACTTGTGCTATTAGAGAAAATGCACATAACAAAGTCTTTGGTATGTTGGGTAGAATTAAACACTTAAAAGAAGAAAAAAAAGATATTATCACATGTCTTTGTGGTTGTATGGCACAAGAAGAAAATGTTGCAAGCATTATTCACGAAAAATATAAATGGCTAGATTTAGTCTTTGGAACTCATAACATACACAAACTTCCAGTTTTATTAGATGAACTAATAAAAACAAAAAAACAAAATATTGATGTATATAGCATCGAAGGTAATATCTATGAAAACATCCCAGTAAAAAGAGATTCAAAATATAAAGCATGGGTAAATATTATGTATGGTTGTGATAAGTTTTGTACCTATTGTATTGTTCCATATACCAGAGGCAAACAAAGAAGTAGATTACCCCAAGATATAATCAAGGAAGTAGAAGAATTAGTAAAAGATGGTTATTTAGAAGTAACACTTCTAGGACAAAACGTAAACGCCTATGGTAAAGATTTAAAAACAAATTATAATATGGCTAATTTGTTAGAAAATGTTGCCAAAACCCAAATACAAAGAATTAGATTTATAACCTCTCATCCTTGGGATTTTACTGATGATATGCTAGATGTAATTGCCAAATATGATAACATTATGCCATATATTCATCTCCCTATCCAATCAGGTAGTAATAGAATTCTAAAATTGATGGGTAGAAGATATACTAAAGAAGAATATATTTGTCTGTTCAATAAAATAAAAAGAAAAATACCTAATGTTTCCATAAGTACCGATATTATTGTAGGATTTCCAAATGAAACCGAAGAAGATTTTCAAGAAACATTAGATATAGTTAACACACTAAAATTTGATCTAGCCTATACCTTTATATATTCAAAAAGAGAAGGAACCCCTGCTGCAGCCTTAGAAGATAACATCACCTTAGAAACCAAAAATAAACGTCTTCAAAAACTAAATAACTTAGTTAATAAATATGCTAAAGAAAATAATCAAAAATATTTAAACAAAGTAGTTCCGGTTTTAATAGAAGGTGAAAGTGAAAAAAAAGGCAAGTTTTTTGGCTATACCGACACCATGAAGTTAGTTAACGTAAAATGTGATCCTAGTTGCGTAGGTAAAATTATTAATGTAAAAATAAAAGAAATTAAAACTTGGAGTTTAGATGGGGATATAAATAATGATTGATACCAAAATAGATAATCTATTTAAAACCATAAAAGAAAGTAAAGAATATCAAAATTATATAAAAATGGAAAATGCTATCAAAAAAGATAAAAACCTTATTTCACTAATAGAAGAAATTAAAAATTTAAATAAAAAAGCAACCATCTTAGAATATAATAAAGATTTAAAA
>OMCP01000211.1_pt1 | contig 22240 bp, 24 predicted proteins | sample 1646051 | NCBI WGS metagenome assembly OMCP01 (sample SAMEA103958146, study PRJEB25191) | human gut metagenome
TACCATAGAGGATGATTTCTCCAAGGTGGATAAGACCATGAAGCAGGGAGAGACCATCACACTGACCGATGAGCAGGCAGTACATTTTATCCATGACAGATTCGATGTGGGAGATGAATCCAACACCCAGCGAATGAAGCGTCAGGAGGTGTACAAGGCAGGACTCAAGGATAACCTGGCGGCAAAGTGCAGCGAGGATAACACATATCCACTGACCATATATGACGCCCTGAGAGATTACATGGTGACTGACATCAGCTCACAGAAGTTCTCTAAGCTGGCACTCCTTGTTCTCAAGGAAAAGGACGCCGGAACGGTGTCGATAGCTGGAACGGAGACCGTAGATGATCTCGGATTTGTCGAGGTGGAGCCGGATGCGGACAGCCTTCAGCAGGCGATCGTAGAGCTGTTCTACAAGGAATATAACTAGCATCACACATTTGATGCAGGGGATATAGATACAAAAAACGGATGGAGGGAATATATGAATTCCAACAAGAAAATGGCTGCTGTGCAGGATGAGACCACACAGATAGCCGCAGTGAACACATACAAGAATACAGAGGATGATGAAAATGAGATCGATCTCCTGGACATGGGAATGGCGCTTCTGGAGAAGCTCCCATACATCATACTGTGCTTTCTGATCGGTGCGGTGCTGTTCAACGCATTTGCATACTTCCTGATCAAGCCGACATACCAGTCGACAGCCAAGCTGTACGTGGTATCAGCATCAGATGATTCCATAGTAAATCTCCAGGATCTGAACATCGGTTCATCCCTGACCAAGGATTACGAAGACCTGATACTCAGCTATCCGGTTCTCGACCAGGTCATCGAAAAGCTCGGCCTTGATATGGACTCAGAGGGGCTTGCCAAGATGATAACCCTTGAGAATCCTTCAGACACACGAGTCCTGAAGATCACGGTCACAAGCACTGACAAGCAGCAGGCATGTGACATTGCAAATACACTGGCAAACGTGTCGATAGAGTATCTACCGGATACCATGAGCACAAGCGCACCTAACATAGCCCAGGTTGCAAGGGTAGCAGACCAGAAGGTCGGACCAAGCTACCTTAAGTACACCGCCATAGGTGCATTGCTTGGAGCACTCATCTACTGCCTGATCGTCATTGTGGGATACCTGATGGATGACACGATCCACTCAGCAGACGACATGGAGAAGTATTTCGGAATAGTACCGCTCACGACAATACCTGAGAGCGACCAGTTCAGAACAGACGATTCAGATGAAGAGCCTGGAAAGAAACATAACAGGAAAGAGAGGGTCAGAGCATGAAGAAGCTTAACATAGAGTTTCAGGAACTCCCATATGCAGTGGAGGAGGCGATGAACCGTCTCAGGATCAACATAAAGTTCTGTGGTAAGAACACAAGAAAGATACTCATAACCAGCAGCATGCCAAATGAGGGCAAGAGCAGCGTGGCGATCAACCTGTGGAAGATGCTCGCCGAGGCAGGATTCCCTGCAGTGCTGGTGGATGTGGATCTTCGTAAGTCAGTCATAAAGGACAGACATCACATAAAGGATGCTGACAAGCTTCCGGATCTTGGATATTTCCTGTCGGGACAGTCCGAGATGGAGGATGTCATCTATGAAACACAGGTAGAAAATGCATACATCGTACCTTGTATGAACCTTCTGGAGAACCCATCGGCTCTTCTGGAGGATGCTAGATTTGCAGAGCTTCTTGACAAGCTGGCAGAGACATATAGGTATGTCATTATAGACTCGCCACCGCTTGGCAGTGTGGCGGATGCCGCTCAGATCGCATCACTGTGCGATGGCGCAGCTCTGGTAGTCAGAGCAGGTGAGACATCAAGAAGTCTCATCAAACAGTCATTCCAGCAGCTTGACCAGGTAGGTTGTACGCTGCTTGGAGTCATACTCAACAGAGCCCAGACAACGGGTAGAGCATACAAGAAATACTACGGCAAGTATGGCAAATACTATAGCCAGTACGGCTATGGTTATGGCACTTACGGCAAAGAGGCTGCAGCCTCCAGCGACAGTACCCCGTCAAAATAATTCACTTTGGATATAACGCCATGTATAGTGGCGTGCAGGGCGTTTTATCATATATTCAATACAATAGAACTTTTTGGGAAGGAGGAATTTATTGTGAAGAATTTAAAGAAGCTTTTGGCTATAGTTGTATGTATCGCAATGATGGTGCCAACAGTTGCATTTGCAGCTACATCATCACCAGCTAAGGTAGACGTTAAGTCTGCTACAGCAAAGTCTCTTACATACAATGCAAAGAGCCAGACAACAACAATTGTTGTTAACGGTAAGACACTTACCCTGAACAAGGATTTCAAAGTCGTTTCAGGAAGCCTTAAGGCAACAAAGGCTGGTACATACACAGTTAAGATCAAGGGAATAGGTAACTATTCAGGCGATACAACAGTTAAGTACACAGTTAACGCACAGCAGAGCTACAAGGCTACTGCTGCTGCAAAGACATACAATGCTAAGAATCAGACAACCAAGGTTACAGTTAAGTATGGTAACACAGTTCTCAAGAGAGGTACTGATTACAAGATTACTGGTGTAACTAAGGCTAAGAACGCTGGCAAGTATAAGATTACCGTAAAGGGTATCAACAACTACAAGGGTACAAAGACAATTTACTACACAATTAACAAGGCTGCTCAGAAGTCTGTTAAGGTTAAGGTAAATGCTTCTAAGAAGAAGATCACTGTATCTGGTGTTAAGGCAAAGGCAAAGGTTACTTACAAGTCAGCCAATAAGAAGGTCAAGGTTAAGAATGGCAAGATTACTGTTGGTAAGGGTGTCAAGAAGGGCACAAAGGTAAGAATCACTGTTAAGGTTGCTGCAACAAAGAACTACAAGGCATACAGCAAGTCAATTATTTACAAGGTTAAATAATCATCCTGCTATGTTAAATAGTTCCAAGCCCTAGCCGGTGGCGCAAAACGAATGTCCATGCCACAGGACGTTCTGCGCCGCCAGTGTGGGTGATAAATAACAGGCAATTTAATGCGTATCATGGTTTACAGATGAAAAGGTTCAGCCGACAATCACACGGGCTGAGTCATTTCATGTATGAATCAACAGACCGGGTCATGCGGGCACAAATATGACCCTGACGACAGAGGATGAGGAGAGAAAATTATGTATCAGAAAGGCGCAAAAGGCTGGCTGAAGCACTTTGACTTCATGCTGCTGGATCTTATAGTACTTCAATTGTCATTTCTTGTGGCATTCCAGATCAGACACGGCATGGTAAATCCGTATGCGAACAGAGACTATCTCGCGCTGGCTATCATCACGGAGCTGGCGGATATAGTAGCCATGATATTTCTGAATACATATGAGGGCGTCATCAGAAGAGGATACTTCAAGGAATTCATATCCAGCTTCAAGAACGGTTTCGTGATCGTTGCACTGCTCCTTCTGTATGTGTTTGTCCTCAAGGATACATCTATATATTCCAGAACTACCATCCTGCTCATGTGGGCCATATATGTGTATGCCACATTTGCGGTGAGGAGCCTGTGGAAGAAGCATCTTGAGAAATATGCAGAGCATGGCAAGGGCAAGAAGCTCCTGGTCATGACCACCAGACATGTAGCAGATGAAGTGGTGGCAGGCCTCAAGGAGAAGAACTACTCCGGGTTTGATATAGTAGGAGTCATGGTGATAGATGCCAATCTCATCGGTCAGGAGATCCAGGAAGTGCCGGTGGTGGCGGATTACAACAGTGCAGTTGATTATGTGAGAACCGCATGGGTGGACGAGATATACGTGGATGTGCGTGGAGCATACGGATATGCGAACACGCTGATAGACGCATTTATCGAGGGTGGCATCACAGTTCACATGTGCATATCATCCATCGTGAGGACCCACGGCGACAAGCAGCTCATCCAGAAGATAAATGGTGAGACCGTGGTCACGACCATGATGAACTACGCAACACCAAAGCAGATGTTGCTCAAGAGAACGGCAGATATAATAGGTGGTCTGGTGGGCAGCGTATTCACGCTTATCCTCACCATATTCATAGGACCTATCATATACATCAAGTCCCCGGGACCGATCTTCTTCAAGCAGGAGAGAGTGGGATTGAATGGCAAGATATTCAAGATGTACAAGTTCCGAAGCATGTACATGGACGCTGAGGAGCGCAAGAAGGAACTCATGGCGCAGAACACCATGAGCGATTCGAAGATGTTCAAGATGGACTTTGATCCGAGAGTCATAGGCAACAAGATACTGCCGGACGGCACCAAGAAGAAGGGAATAGGTCAGTATATCAGAGACTTCTCCATAGATGAGTTCCCACAGTTCTTCAATGTGCTAAAAGGGGATCTCTCACTGGTGGGAACAAGACCACCTCTCATCTCTGAGGTGGAGCAGTATGAGATGCACCACAAGAGCCGTCTTGCTACGAAACCTGGAATCACCGGAATGTGGCAGGTGAGCGGCCGAAGTGACATCACGGACTTCGAGGAGGTCGTGAGACTGGATACGGAGTATATAGAGAACTGGAGCTTTGGACTTGATGTGAAGATAGTGCTGAAGACTATCAAGGTAGTGCTTGGCAGGGAAGGGTCGAAGTAGTATACGGATGTTTTCTATAAGAGAATTATAAATAGAGATACTTAGATTCGGGAGGATAAATGATAATGAAAACTGATTATAAAATTGCGGTTGCTGGTACTGGTTATGTTGGGTTGTCAATTGCGACATTGCTCTCTCAACATCATCAGGTAACTGCTGTTGACATTATTCCTGAGAAAGTGAACCTTATTAATAATCATAAGTCACCAATTCAGGACGAATATATTGAAAAATACTTGGCTGAAAAAGAATTGAAGCTGACCGCAACGCTGGATGCAAAGGTTGCATATTCTGAAGCGGACTTTGTTGTAATTGCGGCCCCTACGAACTATGACAGCCACACGCAGCATTTTGACACAAGCGCAGTTGAGGCAGTGATCAAGCTGGTCATGGAATATAACCCGAACGCCATTATGGTTATCAAATCCACGATTCCTGTGGGGTACACCGCATCCGTGCGCGAGAAGTTCAACAGCAAGAACATCATCTTTAGCCCGGAGTTTTTAAGAGAGTCCAAGGCTTTGTACGACAATCTTTACCCTTCTCGTATAATCGTTGGTACTGACCTAAATGATGAGCGTCTGGTTGAAGCTGCTCACGAGTTTGCCGGTTTACTGCAGGAAGGTGCAATCAAGGAGAACATTGACACTCTGATCATGGGCTTCACCGAAGCAGAGGCCGTTAAGCTGTTCGCCAATACATATCTGGCTCTGCGCGTGGCTTACTTTAACGAACTGGATACTTACGCAGAGAGCAAGGGTTTGAGCTCCCAGCAGATTATTGAAGGGGTCTGCCTTGATCCTCGTATTGGTAGCCACTATAACAATCCGAGCTTTGGTTATGGCGGATACTGCCTGCCCAAAGACACCAAGCAGCTTCTGACCAACTATGCAGATGTGCCGGAGAATCTGATTGAAGCTATCGTTGAGAGCAACCGGACAAGAAAAGATTTTATCGCTGACCGCGTTTTGAAGCTGGCTGGATATTATGGCTACGATGCGGAGAATGAGTTTGATGAGGACAAGGAGAAAGCTGTTACCATCGGTGTTTATCGTCTGACCATGAAGTCCAATTCCGATAACTTCCGCCAGAGCTCTATTCAGGGTGTTATGAAGCGCATTAAGGCGAAGGGTGCAACCGTGGTGATTTACGAGCCGACCCTGAAGGATGGTGAGACTTTCTTTGGTAGTGTCGTGGTCAATGATTTGGCCAAGTTCAAGGAAATGAGCCATGCCATCATCGCAAACCGTTACGATAAGTGCCTGGATGATGTGAAGGATAAGGTTTATTCGAGAGATTTGTTTGGTAGAGATTAATAAGTGTGGGTTAGTAGAGAGATGGATGAAAAGAAAAAAGTAAAGATATGTTTTGCGGCTTCATCCGGTGGACATTATGAGCAGCTTATGATGCTAAAGCCACTGATGGAAAAATATGATAGTTTTGTGATTACTGAAAAGACAGACTATAGTGCAGAAGAAAAAGGTGAAAGAACATATTATGTGAAGCAAGTCAACCGCCGAGAGAAGGACTTTATCTGGCGGATGATTCAAAATGCTTGGAAATCTATCGGCATTTACAGAAAAGAGAAGCCTGATGTAGTCATCTGCACGGGAGTTCTTGCTATGATACCGATTTGTTTGATTTCTAAACTTATGGGTAAAAAACTGATTTACATAGAGTCTTTTGCAAAGGTTACGTCTCCAACAGAAACAGGGAAATTGCTCTATAAATTTGCAGATCAGTTTTATGTTCAGTGGAAGCCAATGTTGAAAGTCTATCCTAAAGCCATATATTTAGGAGGAATCTATTAAATGGGAAATAAGATTTTTATAACACTCGGATCACAGAAATTTCAGTTTAATAGACTACTGAAGGCTGTGGATGAATTATGTGAAAAAGAAATTGTTGATGCAGCAGGTGTGTTTGCACAGATTGGTTACAGTGATTATTTACCTAGAAAATATAGCTACAAAAAGTTTTTGGACAGGGATGAGTTTAGCAAAGAAATGGGAAAAGCGGACATTGTCATAACACATGGAGGCACTGGAGCTATTATCGGAGCCGTAAAAAAGGGTAAAAAGGTAATTGCAGTTCCTAGACTTGTAAAATATGGTGAGCATGTTGATGACCATCAGCTTCAGTTAATTAAGCAGTTTGATGAGTTGAATTTGATTTGCCCTTGTCGGGATACCAACAAATTGAGCGATGCGTTAGATACAGTGCAGAAAGCAAGTTATAATGGTTATGAATCAAATACGAGTAATATTATAAGTAGCATTGAAGAGTATATAAAAGGAATTTGAATATGAACAGAGATAAAATTATGACCCTATTAAAAAAAAGTTTAAGGTTTCTACCAGATAAAAGCTATGTTAAGCTTTATTATCGGTTAAGAGTTGGAAGAAAACTAGAAGCAGATAATCCAACAACGTTAAATGAAAAACTCCAGTGGCTGAAATTTAACTATAGGTTCCCATTACAATCAATAGTGTCTGATAAGCTACTGGTAAGGGATTATGTGAAAGAAAAAATAGGGGAGAAATATCTGATTCCGTTGCTAGGCAGTTGGGAGAAATACGATGACATTAATTTCTCCTTGCTTCCAAAACAGTTTGTTTTGAAGTGTAATCATGATTCTGGTGGTCTGGTGGTTTGCACAAACAAAGACAAATTGGATAATAGCGAGGCAAGGAGCAAGATTGAGAAATCACTGAAAAGTAATTTTTTTTATATCGGTCGTGAGTACCAATATCGAAACATTAAGCCCATGATTCTTTGTGAAGAATTTATTTCTGATAACGGCAAAGTTCCGATGGACTATAAAATCTATTGCTTTAATGGGGTGCCAGATGTCATCTTAGTATGCAGAGATAGATTTAGCAAAAATACTCATAGAGCATCATATCTGTTTTTTGATCAGGATTGGAAATTTCAACCTCTAGATAAAGGGGATGAAAATCTACAAGATATAGACATACCAAAACCTAAAAATCTAGATATTATGCTTGAAATTGCCAAAAAGTTGTCAAAAGACTTCTTATTTGCAAGAATAGATTTGTACAACATAGAAGGAAAAATTTATTTTGGGGAGATTACTTTATCACCTAATTCAGGATTTGATCCAGATATAAAGTATGAAACCGACTTGATGTTTGGCAAAAAACTAAAAATTCCATATTGGGATTTTATAAATAGAAATATTTAACTATGAAAAAGATTAATAATCCTTTGGTGTTAGAAATCGTATTGGATCTTGGCCAAAAATTATTTTCACCTTTTAAGAGAGAAAAATATGTCAAAATTATTTATATTGTCAAAAAATAAAATAAAATTGTGCATTAGTAAATATATGGATATTGTTTATTTTCAGAGATGGAAAAAAGCAACACAGTATCCCTGTACTTTATTGAATACGCAAAAAAGAAATGAAAAAATAATTGTGAGTTTAACATCGTTTCCAGGAAGAATTCATTTAGTACATAAAACGATACAAACAATTTTGCTACAATCGGTAAAACCGGATTTGATTGAATTATGGTTAGCCAAAGAACAATTTCCAAATTTAGAAAAGGATTTACCAAGTGAGCTAATAGAGTTGACTCAATTTGGATTAAATATTTGCTGGTGTAATGATTATCGGTCATTTAAAAAACTTGTTCCTTCATTGCTGAAACATCCAGATGCTATAATTGTTACAGCAGATGACGATGTTTATTATGCTCCAAATTGGTTAGAACGATTATATAGTTCCTATTCAGACGATAAAAATTGTATTTACTGTCATAAAGCGACAAAATTTAGTTATGAAAATGGAAAATTCAATGCGATAGGTGGAGGAAAAAAATATCATCATGGAGCGTCTTTTTTGAATAAATTAGTTGGTGTAGGTGGTGTGCTGTATCCTATCAATTCATTGGATAATGAAGTTGGAAACTCAGAATTATTTAGTAGACTGGCACCTACTAATGATGATATTTGGTTCTGGTTTATGGCAATTAAAGCAGGCACAAGAATAAAAATTGTAAAAGGAAATCATCCAAAACCAGTGGATGTTTATGGAAGTCAGTCTACTATTAAATTAACAGATATTAATGACAATGGTAATATGTTATTCTGGTCTCAGTTCAATAATCTTATAGATTATTATCCTGAAATACGAAACACATTAATTTCGGAAATGAAACAGAAACATATAAGAGGTTAATTATAATGAAAAAAATTGGATTATGTGTATGCCAAGAAACAAGAAATTATGGAAGTCAACTTCAAGTATTGGCAACTGAAGTTGCGGTAGAAAAACTAGGATACGAATATGAAATAATACGATATAAGAAAAAATATGATTTGAGATTTATAATAAAAAGTTTGCCAAGACTATTTGATCCATTATTAATGAAAGGGAAAATCTCTGCTTACATCTTAAATAAAAAAATAAAAAAATATCCGGAATTATATGAAAAATGTAAGGAAAGAAATAAAATATTCGATAGATTTGCAGAGAGATACTTTACAAAACTTTCACCAATATTTTATGGATATGATGCGCTAAAAGACGCTGCAAAAGATTATGAGACTTTCCTTGTAGGAAGTGATCAATTATGGTTACCAAGTGGTCTGGCAACAGGATTTTATAATTTACAATTTGTTCCAGAAGATAAACGTAAAATTGCTTATGCAACTAGTTTTGGAGTTAGTAAAATTCCAATGTATCAGAGAAAAAAAACTGCAAAATTTTTAAAAAGATTTCATTATTTAAGCTCGCGTGAAAAGAGTGGAACTAATATTATCAAACAGTTAACAGAAAGAGATGTACCTGTAGTAGTAGACCCTACATTATTATTGACACCTGAAGATTGGAGAGAAATAATTCCGTTCCGTAGAATTGTTGAGGAAAAGTATATTTTTTGCTATTTTTTGGGAAATAATTATGAACATCGCAAAGCGGCAAAAGAACTTCAACGAATGACTAATTTGAAAATTGTAACATTACCACTTTTAGATAATTTTGTTCAAGAAGATTTGAAATTTGCCGATATTTGTTTGTTTGATGCTGCTTCGGATGATTTTGTAAACTTAATACGCGGTGCAGAATATGTGCTAACGGATTCTTTCCATGGCTCGGTGTTCTCAATTCTCAATGAAAAATTATTTTGTACATTTGATAGATTTAATGATGGTACAGGATCACGTAATTCAAGAATAGATAGTTTGTGTCAACAACTAAATCTAGAATCACGTAGATATGATGGCGATATATTTAGAGTTAAAACTCAAATTGATTATGATAAGGTTAATCAATTGAGAGAGGAACGAAGACAAGAATCTTTACAATATTTAAAAACTGCATTACAAGGAGAAATCACAATTGAGTAAATATTCTGATAAATCTTTAAAAGTGAGTAAAAAATATTTGTTACATGCAAAGTTTGAGGTAGCAGAAAGAATTTGGTTCTATTTAATACCAACAGCACAGGGGAGAGTGAAGTGGTTACGAAAACACAAAAAGTTAGCAATGCTTGGAGATCATGTTCATTGGCAACCACGAAAGTATCCTACGGATGGAAATATGTTAAAAATTCATGATAATGTGGCTATTGCATCTAATGTTGAATTTACGATGCATGATATTATCCATTGGATTTTTGACGGTATTGAAGGGCATAGGTGCTTTCAAGAATTTGCTGACTGTATTGAAATATATGAAAATGTATTTATTGGTGCTGGAACGCGAATATTACCGGGAGTAAGTATTGGACCTAACGCTATTGTTGCAGCGGGGGCTATCGTAAATAAAGATGTTCTACCAGGAACTGTAGTTGGGGGGGTTCCGGCAGAAGTTATTGGTTCATTTGAGGAATTAAAGAAAAATAGAAAAATATATAGCGATAAGATTCAGTCTGTTAAGGCAGATAATATAAACGTGGATGATTATTTATGGAATGAATTTTCTAAGAACCACAAAATTGAGGCAGGAAAAAACTATGAGGGACATTAAATCATCTTTTGTAATACCACGACTATCATTTGCAGAGAATATTACGCTCGTACTTTCGATACTGCTATTGTTTATGCAACCACTAAAAAATGCTATTCCTTTTTTTTCATATATTGATGAATTTACAGTTTTATTTTCATTTGCTGTATTTGTTCTTAACAGAGTTAAGAGGCATTCTATAAGTATTATTGAAGGAAAAATAATCGTTGCTTTTTTTCTGTTTATTATAGTCGGGACTTTTGGTAATGCTGTATCAAAGTTAGATAGAAGTTCAGCGGCAATTCTTACAGATATTTTAAGTTACGGAAAATTCTTTATGATGATTCTTGGGGGCTTAGCATTATTCGATTCCTTAAAGAATGTTAAGTGGATATTTTCAATTGTTGTCAAATTAGTCAGAAGCTTAGTTGTGTTGGGTTTAGTACTTGCAATTTTGAATCAAATTATGGATCTCGGTATGAGAGATGATATAAGGTATGGTATGTATTGCTTTTCATACATCTATGATACTGCTGCTATTTTTAGTTGGTATTGCTACATGTTTATCCTTATCCTTTCTATTGATCTTTTAAATGGAATAAATAGGGAAAAAATCACATATGTGATATTAAACATGTGCCTCTGGTTATTTACCGGACGTAGTAGAGGATTCGCTTTTTGTGCTATTTATATTATGCTTGTCTTATTATTACGTATGTATGAAATAAAGAAAAAACAGTTAAAAATTAAAATTGGTTATTTTGTTATGTTGGGCTTGCTTGGTATTATAGTCGCATGGAATCAGTTGATTTTTTATTTTACCACAACAACAGAAGCGAGAAGTATATTATTGTATGTCGGTATAAATTTATTTAAAAAGTATTTTCCACTGGGTGCGGGACTTGCAACTTTCGGTACAGCGGCTGCACAAAAATATTATTCACCAATATATGGAATATATGGATTAAGTAATAGATATGGTTTCACATTTGATAATCCGCTGTATTTAACTGATAATTTTTGGCCTGCTGTTATTGGGGAAACAGGTTTAATTGGTTTAATGATTTTTTTTGTTGCTTTGTATTTTGCTTTTAAGTATCTATATGATAAGTGTAATCAAAATAATATGGCTAGGGTGATTATTATTTTTTTTATTGCAACAATTCTTTCGTCAAGTATTGCGACATCTATATTTGCACAAAATGCAACAGTTGCAGATGTATTTTATATATGTATGATACCAGCTATTTTGCGAGAGGGAAAAAATATTTATGGATAACAAACCGAGTATTAGAAAAAATTACATGTACAGTATGGCATATCAAGTACTTATTATGATATTGCCATTAATTACGGCACCATATCTTTCGCGTGTAGTTGGCGCCGAGGGAACGGGTATATATTCTTATACATATTCTATAGCACAATATTTTGTCTATTTTGCTATGTTAGGTATTTCTAATTATGGAAATAGGAGTATTGCGAAAGTAAGAGATAACATAGCGCAAAGAAATTATACCTTTTCTAGTATCTATCAGCTCCAGATTTTAACTTCATTAATAGCGTTTGTAGCTTATTTGTTATATTGTTTTATTTTGGTTCATGAAAATAGAAATATTTCGTTGTTACAAGGCTTTTTTGTATTGTCTGCAGTTTTTGATATAAGTTGGTTGTTTTGGGGAATGGAAAATTTTAAAGTAACTGTTACAAGACAGATGCTTGTAAAAATATGTTCCGCGATTTGTATTTTTCTGTTTATTAAGAGTCCATTAGACTTGTGGAAGTACACGACTATATTAAGCTTTGGAGTGCTAATTAGCCAAATATATTTATTTGCAAATATTAAATCGTATGTTACTTTCTCGCCTGTATCAATAAAAGAATCTTTATCTAATTTTAAAGCAGTTTTGATTTTATTTATTCCAATTATTGCAACAAGTATTTATCGTGTGATGGATAAGGTGATGATTGGTGCTTTAAGTAATATGACTGAGGTAGGGTATTATGAAAATGCTGATAAGTTAATTACGACATGTTTAGGCGTGGTAGGATCATTGGGTGCAGTTATGTTGCCTAAAATGTCAAATTTAGTTGCAAATGGTGAAATAAAAAAGCAGAAAGAGTATTTGCTGAAATCAATTGAAATTACTATGTTTGTTGCTTTTGCTATATCTTTCGGTATTTACTCCATAGCAGATATATTTATTCCCTTTTTTTATGGTAATGAGTTTTCTTCTAGTATTACTATTACGAAACTCTTGGCTATTAGTGTACCATTTATTTCTTGGGCAAATGTTGTTCGTATGCAATACTTGATTCCAAATGAAAAAGATAAAATTTATGTCAGCTCTATTGTGATTGGAGCAGTTTCAAATGTCATAATTAATTTTTTATTAATTCCTAGATATCATGCGAACGGAGCGGCTATTGGCACATTATGTGCAGAAGCAATAGTGATGTTGATACAAACAATTGCTTCGTATAAGCAACTTGAAATAACAAAGTTTATTAGTAAAAGTGTCCCTTTTTTAATTAATGGAATGTTTATGCTTTTGCTTATAAGGTTTGTGTCGAGTGTAATTGATGATAATACTGTTTATGCAATGTTATTAGAAATAGCAATAGGTGCCGTTTGGTATTTAGGTTTTAGCATTTTCTATTTTTACCGTACCAAAAACGAAATATTTTTATCGTTTATTTCAAGATTAAAAAAAAATAAATAGTAAAAAGGATAAATAAAGAATGAATGTTATTTCATACGCTGTTCAAAGTAAGCAAAAAAAAATCAGATTGCGCAGTACATCTGGGGGGACGTTCTCAGAAATTGCTAGGTCTTTTATTATGACAGGTGGAGTTGTATGCGCAGCCGGGTATGATGAACAAGGGAAGGTTGTTCATAAATTAGTAACTTCTGTGGCGGAGATTGATGAATTGTGTGAGTCAAAATATGTACAAAGTAGACTGAATAATTGTTTTGCAGAAGTTGAAAGTTATTTATCTTCATCAAAGAAAGTTTTATTTGTTGGGACACCATGTCAGGTTGCAGGTATTAAGGCGTATTTACACAACAAAGATGAAAAATTATATACGATAGATCTTGTTTGCTATGGAGTCCCTTCTCCTGCAATTTATACGGCATGGCGTTTAGAAATAGAGCGTGTATACAGAAAGAAAATTGCTTACATACATTTCAGAGATAAGTCATTTGGATATGCGGCTCCCAATGTGAAAATTATATTTAAAGATGGTTCATCAGATGAGCAAACATTTTTAATTAAATCATATATGAAAACATTTATGTCGGAATTAAATGTGAGATCGTCATGTTCTGAGTGCGCATTTAAAGGAATAGATAGATGTTCAGATCTTACATTTGGAGATTGTTGGCATATTGGTGTGTTTCAAAAAGCAATGGATGACAATTTGGGTACAACGGGTGTTTATGTTCATTCACCTAAAGGTAATATGTTACTTGATATGATAAAAGATCGAGTTAACATACTCCAGATTGATACACAACAAGAAATAAAATTGGATGGCAGAAAAATTAACGAATCTGTGCAGAAAAATCCAAATAGAGATGCTTTCTTTAAAGATGCTAGTACATTATCATATGATGTTTTAGTGAAAAAATGGGTTCCAGACAGTAATAAAGAAATGCTGGTTACTATAATAAAAAGATACGCAAAAAATCTTCCTTTCTTCAAAAAATTGATAAAAAAAGTTAGAAGTTAGGTCTATTGCGTACTTGTGTTGATTGAGTATGTTGCTAAGAAATACGTCGACATTGGGTTGTAGAATGATGAGAAATCATTTTTGAGAAAGATTAGGAGAAAATAAAAATAGTTGGTGGTAAAAGGTGGAAAGAGAAATACCAGTATTATATAAAAGAAAAGAAGAATGCTGTGGATGTACAGCGTGTTATGCTATCTGTTCGAAAGAGGCCATTTCTATGGTAGAGGACGAGGAAGGATTTGATTATCCGCAGATTGATGAATGTAAATGTGTTCGATGCTACCAGTGCATCAAGGTGTGTCCAATCAAAGTAGCACGTATGTGCTAGTTGCAATGCCAATAGGCTAAGTTTGCTTTAAGAGGAACCAGGTGCAAGTGACAGGACATCATGAATTCTAAGATGAATGTGTTACCCAAGGTGTCAGGTGCAGATGAACGGGAAATGAACAGGAAATGAATATTTTGCGAATATTTCCAGAGCGTTAAGGTGGTATTGAGGGAAGTAGGTATGAGGTTATTGCTAGAGGAGCTGGGTATAGATGCAAAAGAAAAGAATGAAGAAATCAAGAGAGAAAAATCCAAAGTTAAAAATAATAATCATAGTGGCGTTAGTGGGAATAATAATGGTAGTAATGTTACCATTTATAATCAATTATATTTATGTCCAGAATGTTAAATCAGATTTTTGGAATGTGGATTATAATATAGGTGATATCCTATTATATTATGGAGGGCTTTTTACATTTGCAGGAACCTCGATATTAGGAATAATGACTTATTTTCAAAATGAAAAGTTGCAAAATAAGTCAGAAGAGGTAAATAGATTACAAATGGAGTTACAAAAAAGAAGTATGGTGCTTGCTGAAAAGCAATATAACCAAAATATCCAAGATTCTAATATGTTTCCGAAATTTGAAATTAAATTGTCTTCATATTCAGGGAATTATGGTGATATAAGTATTTCGGTAAGAAATGTTACGACTATGATAGTATCTGGACTTAGAGCTATTGAATTTAGAGCAGAGTGTAACGAGGCAATAATATTATCTACGAAAGAAATTTTGTTTGAGAAAAACTCGTTAGAACCGGGAAAAGATACTATAGTAAAAATGAAAAATAAAGAAATTATAAAGGAAGTCAGCAATCAGGGATGGATTAGAAATGTGGAATATTATGATGATGTAAAATTGATATTTGAGTTCTCTTGTGAAGATGAGAAATGTGTTACACATTATTATAGAGCGTCGGTAGTTGTATCATCTACGAAAGAATTAGTGAAAGATACTTGGGGTGTAAAAAAGATAGGATAAATGTAAATCTGAGGTGTCAGGTGCAGATGAACATTTGTGAATGTTCTTCGTAGGGGTTGTGGTCTCCACTATAGAACGCTTGCCAATATAGGAGGGACAGGCTTTGAAGACGTTATATATAATTGGTAATGGATTTGATATTGCACATAATCTTCCGACATCATATTGGCATTTTCGGGAGTATTTGGAAGACATGCATCAAGACTTTCTTGCTGATTTTGAATACTTATACAATATAGGACGTATAGGTTTGTCTGATCCTAGAGAGTCAGAGAGAACAGTTAGTAAGTGGAAAAAAGCTATATGCGACACGTTGTGGAGTGATTTTGAAGACAAAATGGGCAGACCTAATATATTGATGAGATGCTGGATGCTTCGGATTGTGTCCTAGGGGATATGCACCTAGATGGTGGATTGATTGGCATTGGGGATACTATGGATGCATATTAGCGAGAGCAGTATGGCTATATGGAAAAGTTTCAGCAATATGTGAAAGATTGGATAGAACAAGTTGATACAAGTTCTGTGAGCTCTAAGTGTAATCGGATTTTAAACAGTACTGATTATTTTATGAATTTTAATTATACTGATTTGTTAGAAAAAGTATATCATGCAGAAAATGTTTTACATATTCATGGCGGAGTTGAATCTGTAACTGATATTGAACCGGTTATGGGACACTGTAATAAACACGATATAGATGAGCATAGGCGATTGGCAAGAGAAGCAGATGAAGAGTTCGATGAGGGCGGAGCTAGCATCCATAGGGCTGTAGTTGATTACTTGTCAAGGATTTATAAGGATACAGATGCTATAGTCTCTTTTAATAATTATTTTTGGAATAAGTTACATAATGTCAATCATGTAGAGATAATCGGATCGTCTGCGGGAGAAGTTGATTTGCCATATCTGAGGAAAATCAGGGATAACGTAGATAGCTCAACTATATGGGATGTCTATTTTTATGACGATAGAGCATTAACGATGTTAAGCAAGGCAATGGATTCAGAAAAAATAAGTGATTTATATGAGGTTCACTATATTCCGGCTAACGAGTTTTGGAACTAGTGAATTTTTTGATATAGTCATGTTTTTTTATTTATGTGGGGATAAGATGAAGCACCTTTTACAAGACAATGCACTTGAATCATGGGCAATGGCCATTAAATATAGCAATTTTATTCTAGACGGAAAGGCTACACTGCAATATAGAAAACAATTTGTATCATCCTTACACAATGCAGTTGAGCTATTTATCAAGCAGTTGATGCTCGATAATAATGATCACAGGGTATGCAGTGTAAGAAAAGGTTGTGCTGCAGATGGACATCCGGCGGTAGAATTTTATAATGCCGCTGATCTCAATAGTTATTTTGAGAACCTGGCAGATGAAGATATGAAAAAGTTCTATTCGATTGAATTTAATGAGATACAGAGGTTGGTCAAAGAACTATTTAGTGGATATTATGGTGAGCATTCTGACGACAAGATGGTTGTGGATGATTCGATTGCATTATTAGGACGGCTGAGAAACGGAGAAACACATTTCTTCGTTGAAAAGAATAGTTTTATCACTGATAAGGAATTTCAAAAATTATATAATTTTATGATTGTGTTTAATACAATACTACATTATTATAACTTGCTTCCGTATTGGGGAAAGCCATGGGGAGAATTTGAAAGATTTAAAGTCGGTGAGACACGCTTACAGAATTTTTCGTATAAGAAAGCCGTTCAACAATCAAAACTCTATCAAAAGTTGAAAGAATATATTTCTGAAGAAGTGTATCCTGCAAATGGAAATACTGCATATGACTATGCTGAAGACATGTACTTTTATTTGCGGAATAAAGATAAAGACATGGATTTTGATGAATTGTGGACTTGTATTGAGATGGCAGTTCATTACGATCTATTATCGTATGAAGATGTTGTTGATGAGTATGATGAACCGGAGATAGGGACCGAGGCGAATGTTTATAGGATGTTTAAACTTAAGTAGCGTAGATTAGAACTTGTGAACAAAGGGTGCCTGGCCCCATGAACTGATGAACCAGAGATCGGGGCAGGAGCTAATGTTTATAGAATGTTTTGGTTGAAGTAGGGGAGATTTAGGCAAGGTACTAATGGTTTATAATTTAAGCACGAATGAGGAATTATGGAATTACTATTTGGAGGGAAAGCTATCTTTGTATTTTTTTTTGCAATGATAGCAATATATAACTATTCAAACTTAAAGGAATATCAAAGAATAACAATAATATATGTAACTATTTATTGCCTGCGGCTTACCGGAGTTGTAGGTTCAGCAACAGCATTTATATATCTGAGTATAGCGTTGTTTTGTTTTTTTGAGATCCTCACGGACGATGAAAAGAAGTTGCAGATTGTGATAAATCCAATATTCAAGTTGTTAGATGCGGTTTATTTATCTTTGGCACAGTATGCAGTGTTGAGTGAGATACTAGCTATACTGCTTGCTGCAGATTTTGTTAAGTTTTACAACGAATGTAGGTGGGGTGCCATAATATTTGGAGTTTTATCCTTGGCAATGATGACAGCGACAGTAACGATGACGCTTCAGCAGAGATTTGTGACAAGTACTTTTAGTGAGATGTATCAGGTATTTGCAGACAATCCTATAAACAGATTTGAGGTGACTGAAAAGCTATGCGAGGCAAACGCTATACTGGTTTCTCTGGAAGATAGATTGTATTACGAGCGGGCAGGTTATACGAATTATTCTATAAAGATTGCTAGGACAGTTATAAACGAACGTGCAGCGGTAGAGATTTCCGATAAGCTTTCTGATAAAATGCGATATTTAATTTTTAAAATCAGAGTTGCTGTTGATTTGCTGAAAACGGTTATTGGAAATATAATCAGTCATGATAGAGGCTATTCTACAATTCCTATGCAGCTGGTACGATCACTAGGCTTAAAGAGAGGATACAATTGTTCCTGGAGAAGAAAAGCGTACGAGTGCATTTATTCAAAAATTTTTTTAGATGGTATTATGAATTATTATGAAGTTAATAATTATAACGGGCGTGATAATATAAAGGTATATCTTTTATATATTTATTTCCTATCAGTTCAAACATATTTCGAGAAAACTGGGTTTATCAGTTTCTTGGATGCACTTAAAGAGTTGGAAGGGGATAATATCGAAACTGTCACAGATGCCTCAAGTGAAGCAATCTTTGTGGCTTGTCTTGGACTCAGCAAAAATGCTGATGGTTTGACCATAGATGAGATAGAATATAACGTCAGCAGGGTAGATAGTGTTGAACTGGATTGCGATAAAATATATGATTTTATTCACAATAAAATATGATTTTGTGGTTATATGAATACTTGAATGGGTATTGATTGATAGGTATACTTTGAGTTTACTTCAAATATTATTGTATAGTAGGTGTCAGCCCCCATGAACATGATGTAAACGCTATTATAATAGTTGACCACTGAGAAAGTTATCGAAAATTATACACATTACTTGTCTGTAAATGATGGATATGGTGATGTGGTATATGAATCACGAAATAATTTAGGAGCTTCCTGATTGATTCAAAATGTGGAAGTTGAAAAAATAAAATATCTCAGAGTACACGAAGACTAATGACTGGCAGGTTAGTAAAAATCTTCTTGAACAGAGAAGTATGGGAATATAAGGTTCAAAAGACTTGCGTAGGCAAGAAAATCTTTTTTGGAAATGAAAATTTGTAATTAATATACTTGGTTATGGAAAGTATGTTATAGTGCATATATATTCAAAAGTTAGGAATGGTGAAGTATGATAACATATATAGAAGGTGATTTATTCAATAGTCCGGCACAGGTACTGGTTAATACGGTGAATACCGTGGGGGTTATGGGAAAAGGAATTGCTTTGGAATTTAAAAAAAGATATCCGGAAATGTTTAAACAGTATAAAAAGATGTGTGACGAACATAAACTTACAATAGGTCGACTGATGCTATGGTATGAGCAGGATCATTGGCTTTTGCAATTCCCAACTAAAGAAAATTGGCGAAATCCTTCAAAAATTGAGTATATAGAGAAAGGTCTTGCTGCTTTTGTAAAGAAATACGCGGATTACAATATTTCATCTATAGCTTTTCCTAAGTTAGGGTGTGGGAACGGTGAATTAAACTGGGATGATGTTAAGATCGTCATGGAGAAATATCTTAATGATTTACCAATAGATGTGTATGTATATTTACGACCGTTAGACAAGCAGCTGCCAGAGCATAAGAAAACAGTGGAAATGACAAAGTGGTTGAGACAAAATGCAAAAGATATGTCATTTGCTGGTGTGAAAGATGATATATCATATAGCAGTGCATTGGTTCCTATAACATTTGAAGTAGAAGGAATGAAGTGGACGGCAAGTTGGAATGCTGAAGATTTTCTAATATTTGAGAATGGTGAGGAAACATTGAAACTTAGCGATGAGGATGCCCGAGCTATTTGGGATAAAATAAGTGAAAAGAGGGTTTTTGCTACGGATGATAATAAGATTCATGACCTTTTTTATATCTTATTAGCTCATATGGGATATCTGGATGAAGTAAATATAGATGATAACATGAAAGCTGGTTTAAAAAAGGGATATCAGTTGAATTCATGGAAGGGGCAGGCTTTTCTGGTTAAGGGGGATAAGTAATGACATATGAGGAGATTATCGCACAGAATTATTTGAATAAATGGTGGGCGGAATTTGCATTTCATTATACTGATATGTCAAATGCCGTTAATATTCTTCGCGATGGTTGTTTATATAGCAGGATTGACGCTGAGATGTATGGAAATATGAGTAATGACAATGCGAGTATGCAGGTAATCAATATGACCAATTCAGATATTGAGTCATATGTGAGAATGTATTTCAGACCACATACGCCTACACAGTATCATAATGAGGGATATAAACATGTTCGACTAAGATATTGCCGTGATCAGGAGGCTAATGTACCAGTTCCTGTATTTTTTTTGTTTGATCTAGCATCTGTTTTGAAAAAGAAAGGAACTATGTTTTCAGAGAAGTCTCTAGCTGGATTTGGAGACCAACTGCAGAACGGAGTGGAAGCCTTTGCTAACTTGAATTTTCAACAAATATATAAGACTGGTTACATGGAGAATCCGAATCTGGAAAAGAAATATAGACAGGCAGAAATTGTGTACCCTGGGGAATTTCCTATTGAAGATACACTCTGCTGTATAGTTTGTAGAAATGATATAGAGCGTCAGTCTTTGCTGAATAAATTGCGTTGTATAGATTACAACTTGTTTGTAAAATACAGAAATCGTATAAAAGTTGATCGTAGTTGTTTTGAATGTAATGGACTATTTATAGAACAATGTAATTATTATGGAGATAAAATTGGTGTAGTGTATTCAGATACGAAGGATAAAAAATATTATATTCGCAGGTATAAAGATGGCGATGAGCAGTTATTGGTACGTGCTCATGCAGAGTTTATTTGGAAACGATCTGAACAGGTGATATTTAGGCAGTACTGTGATTTTGCTATAGATTATGAAAACCCCCGTTCTACACAATTTAGCGGAATGGTGAAACCAGAAGGTGCGACTGCATTGTATATGGAAATATCCTTTGAAAATAAAAGTATGTGTTTAGTGTGCTGGCAGTTGGCAGAGTCTGCAATGTTATAGAAATTAGAAACGCACATAATTATTGATATAACGGATTATTAATGTTGGAAACAATATACTTACCAATAACTTTTGTAATATCAGTATTCGAAAACTTTCGAGGCTATTTGTCAGTACCATATGATCAATTTCTTGGACTAGGGGCATTGTATGATGCCTCTAGGTCTAGATGATTATAATGAAGTGGGAATGTGATTATAGCTTTTAAATTGATTAGAAAAAATATGATTAAAAAAGATAATATAAAAAGTAAATTCAAAAATATAAGAAGCAAATTCAAAAGTATAAAAAGCAAATTCAAAAATATAACGGATATAATTGCTATATTTATTTCAGTAGTGGCGTTGATTAGTTCGTATAGTACTACAAATAAGACAAACGAAATAACAAAAGAATTTAATACAATACAAACGTATAGTGAGCCGTTGAGTTATGTTGTTGAAATTTAATCAAAATACTGTGATGGTTGTATGATAATAGGTGGAAAGAAGATAAAGGCAAATTCGATAAATGTAGTTCCAAACTATGGTGGAATAGATAAGATATATGGTATTTATTACCATAAAGATAATGTAATGGCTATTATCTCTCTAGATTTTATAAAAAAAGATATAAATGAAAAGTATAAAGCATACAATCTTGCATGTACATTGCCTGAGTATACTTTACAGATACTCGCTGAATCAGATACGAAATTATTTTCAACATTGTATTTGGTTGTTAAAGATTATCAAAATAATATATATACAAATATGATTGTATTTGAAATAGATAAAGAAGATTATTCAAAAGTAGAAACTCGACAATATTCAGAAATTGATACATTACATCTATATAATAATGATATAGAAAATCTACCAGAATTTGACTTTAGTGCATTGAAAGATTATCAGAGTTTATTAAAAAAGTTATCGATAATGAAATAAAA
>OMCP01000221.1_pt1 | contig 21326 bp, 19 predicted proteins | sample 1646051 | NCBI WGS metagenome assembly OMCP01 (sample SAMEA103958146, study PRJEB25191) | human gut metagenome
GGCTGATGGATTATGAAGAGATTGTTGCTCGCAGTCCTGTTCGTGTGCGCATTGTTCCCGTTGTCGGGGCAGATACGTCCTTATTAGCTGATGGTGAACGAGGAGCGTACGAAAAGGTATAGTTGGGGTGTGGAGGCTACGACCAGCCTTTTTCTTGAGGGTGGGCTGCTGGTCGTATGCAATCGGCTACCATTTGTCGGAAGTCTTTACGGTCGGGCTCGGATTCGGACTGAATACGCCCGTCGGCGATTTGCTTCCCGGTACCGACTTTTTCGCCCGGCTGGAAGCCGAACTGCCTGCGGGAAAGGTGGCACCGTACCTTTCGTTCGACATCGGGGGAATGTACAGTCCGTGGAGCGGCATGCCGTTTTTCGCTTTTGTCAATCCCGGTATGGGGCTCTCTTTCCGGCTCCGGAATGCCGACCGCATCTATCTCGGTCTGAGATATCAATATATGTGGCGGTATCTCTATCCCTACAGGCTCTATTCGCATAACCTGACCTTCAAGTTCGGGTACCGGTTCTGAAGCAGCCCGACGGGAGGGGGCCGTGCGATTTTTTCAGCCGCAAGTATTTGTATTTCGGAATGGAATGCCTATATTTGCACCCGCATTTTGCATATACTTAATGTAAACAACACATTTTATGAACAATTACGAATCCGTTTTCATTGCCACTCCGGTCCTTTCGGACCAGCAGCTCGAAGAGCTCGCAGGCAAATTCCGCGGTGTTATCACCGAAAACGGGGGTCAAATCGTGAATGAAGAGGCGTGGGGCTTGAAAAAACTCGCGTATCCTATTCAGAAGAAGACCACCGGTTTTTACTTCTTGGTAGAGTTCACGGGCGAAGGCACGCTCATCAACACGCTCGAAACGCAGTACCGCCGCGACGAGCGCATCATCCGTTTCTTAACATTCAAGCAGGACAAATTCGCCGTCGAGTATTCGGAGAAACGTCGTGCAAAACTTTCTAACAAATCGGAGGAGTAAACCATGGCACAGGAAAACAACAACCAGTCTGAAATCAGATACCTCAACCCCGTTTCGGTTGACGTCAAGAAAAAGAAGTACTGCCGTTTCAAGAAACTCGGCATCAAGTACGTGGATTACAAGGACGGCGAGTTCCTCAAGAAGTTCCTCAACGAGCAGGGCAAGATTCTGCCCCGCCGCCTGACGGGTACTTCGCAGAAGTTCCAGAAGAAGGTAGCGCAGGCCGTGAAACGTGCCCGCCACCTCGCGATCCTGCCCTTCGTAACCGATTGTATGAAATAATAAAGAGGAGGAGAGAACATGGAAGTAATTCTTATCAAGGATATCGAGAATCTGGGTTACGCCAACGACATCGTGAACGTAAAACCCGGTTACGCAAATAACTACCTGATCCCCCAGGGTTACGCGAAGGCAGCTACCGCAGCCGCGAAGAAGATCCTCGCGGAGAACCTCAAGCAGCGTGCCCACAAGGATGCCAAGATCCTGGCCGACGCACAGGCTCTGGCCGAGAAGATCGCCAACCTGCCGCTGGTAATCGCTGCCAAGGCAGAGGAGGGACGCATCTTCGGTGCGATCACCGCTGCCGACCTCGCCGAGGCTTTGGCTGCCAAAGGAATCGAAATCGACCGTAAGACCATCGCCGTGGAGAACATCAAGACCCTCGGCGAATACGAGGCCGTCGCCAAGATCCACCGCGATGTCAAAGCGACGATCAAATTTACGGTAACCGCAGAGGAGTAATCCCCAGCCTCCGTTTCAATCGAAAAGGCCGATCGTACAGATCGGCCTTTTTCGTCGGATCGCCCGAAAGAAAGACCGCCCCCGCATGCCCCCCTCCTTCGCGGAATCCGGAAATATCGATCGGCAAAAACAAAAAAATCGCTACCTTTGCAAATGGCTGCGGCCCCGGACGACGAAGGTGGCCGCGTCAAACTGACGCAAGGAGAATCCGATCACGGAGAAATTCACGCTTCGGAGCAATGCACGGTCGGGAACATAGCGTACCAACTCCGCAGAAAGACCCTGCACGACTCGCCTCGCATATGAGGTATTGTCCGGACCGAAACCCAAATGTACGAACACCGCACGCATAAACACGAAATCGTCCCCGCTCATACCGGCATCGACGAAAAAACGCACTCATGTACCTGAAAAAACTGTCGCTCATCAATTTCAAGAACATCCGGGAAGAGAATCTCGAATTCCGGCCCGGCATCAACTGCTTCGTGGGCGACAACGGAGCGGGCAAAACCAACGTGATCGACGCGGTCTATTTCCTTTCGATGTGCAAGTCGTCGCTGGCGATGACCGACGGGCAGAACATGCGCCACGGCAGCGACTTCTTCCTGCTCGACGGCCAGTACCTCACCGACGAAGGCCGCAGCGAGAGCGTCGTGTGCGCCTTCGCCCGCAAAGGAGGCAAAACCCTCAAGCGCAACGGCAAGGAGTACGAACGACTCTCGGACCACGTGGGATTGATCCCGGTGGTGATCGTCTCCCCGGCCGACACGATGCTCATCAGCGATGCCGCCGACGAACGCCGCCGCTACCTGAACGGTTTTATCTCCCAGTTGGACCGTGCTTATCTGCAGGCTCTGGTACGCTACAACGCCGTATTGGGCGAACGCAACCGCCTGCTCAAAATCTCGCGGGACGAACAGATGCTCTGCATATACGACCGTCAGCTGGTCGAACAGGGAGGCATCATCCACCGCAAACGCAGCGAAATCGCAGCTCTGCTCGAACCCGAAGTCGCCCGATACTACCGCCACCTCTCCAGCGACCGCGAACAGGTGACGCTCGAATACCGCTCGGAGCTGAACGACACCCCCTTCGAAGAGTTGCTGCTCAAGTCCCGGGAAAAGGATTTCGTCAACGGATTCACCACTGCGGGCATCCACCGCGACGACCTGGTACTCCACATCGGCGGCTATCCCCTGCGCAAATACGGTTCGCAGGGACAGCAAAAATCGTTTCTGATCGCTCTCAAACTCGCCCAATATGCCCTGGTCGCCCAAGCCAAAGGGGAAAAACCGATCCTGCTGCTGGACGACCTCTTCGACAAACTCGACGCCGGGCGGGTCGAACAGCTCATCCGGCTGGTCGGGGACGACGGTTTCGGACAGATCTTCATCACCGACTGCAACCCGACGCGTCTGCGCACCATTCTGGACAAAACAGGTGACGACTACTCGCTCTTCACGGTCGAAAACGGAGGAATCGTGCGATGAAACGAAGCAAGACGGTCACCGTCGGCGAACTGCTCGACGAATTTTTCCAGCGTCCTTACGTCGCCGCCAAAGTCGCCGAAGGACGGCTGCGCGACACCTGGCGCGAGATCGTCGGTCCGGCAGCCGACGCCGAAACCACCGAGCTGCGGCTCGAAAATCACATTCTGCACGTCCGCATCCGTTCGAGCATTCTGCGCAACGAACTTTTCTACCAGCGCGAAGCCTTGGGCGCCGAAATCAACCGCCGCTCGAAAATCCGACTGGTCAATGCGGTCATCATCCGGTGAAATTCATCTTTTTTCTTCGTGGCGGCTCTACAATTCTCGGCAGATATTGGCATTATTCAAAGAAAAAATGTATTTTTGCACGTTAGAAGCGAAAATTCAAACTAAAACTGCATATTTCTATGACAAAGCAAAACGAGCAGGAAGCACTCGGCACAGCGATGAATAAAACCGAGATGTTTTTCGAGAAAAACAGCAAATCGATGATCATCGCGCTGCTGGCCCTCTTCGTACTCGCCGCAGCCATCTTCGGCTATCGACAGTTGATCTCACAGCCCCGCGAGCGTAAGGCGGCCGAGATGATCGCTCAGGCCCAGTACCGGTTCGAATCGACCACGCCCGAATACCAGCTGGCTCTCGAAGGCGATGCCAACGGCCCCGGCTTCCTCGATGTCATCGACCAGTACGGTTCCACGCGTGCGGGCAACCTGGCCAAGCACTATGCCGGCATCTGCTACCTGCGTTTAGGCGACTTGGACAACGCGGCCACCTACCTGGCAAAATACAAACCGGCCAAAGGCATTCCCGCAGAGATCGTCAATGCCCAGAACATAGGTCTGCAGGGCGATATCGCCGTCGAGAAGGGCGATTATGCCGCAGCGATCAAACTGTTCGAGAAGGCAGCCAAGGTTTCGGACAACAACCTGACGGCCCCGATGTACCTGCGTAAAGCGGCTCTGGCAGCCAATGCCATGGGCAACAAAGAGCAGGCGCTCGGATTCGCCCAGCGGATTCAAAACGAATTCCCTGCATCGGCCGAAGCACAGAATGCAGAAAAACTGATGGGCACGATCCAGCAATAACGCGAAACACCCGAATCCAAGCATGTCAACCAAGCATCACAACCTTTCGCAGTTGGACGCCCCGCTGCCGTCGGCAGCCGATATGAAGTTCGGCATCGTCGTAGCGGAGTGGAACCGGGAAATCACGGAAGCCCTGCTCGAGGGAGCGGTCCAAACCCTCCGCAGCGCCGGATGCAGCGACCTGAATATTCAGATCAAATATGTCCCCGGCACTTTCGAGCTGACTCTCGGTACCCAGTTTTTCGCCGAATATACGGACGTGGATGCGGTGATCGCTCTGGGCTGCGTCGTTCAGGGTGAAACCCGCCATTTCGATTTCATCTGCCAGGGCGTGACACAGGGTATCACCCAGTTGCAGATACAGTGGAATATGCCTGTAGCATTCGGTATCCTGACGGTGAACGACCAGCAACAGGCATTCGACCGGGCGGGCGGAAAATACGGAAACAAGGGCAATGAAGCGGCAGCGGCGGCCATTCAGATGGTCAAGCTGCAAACCGACATGGAAGCTGCATCGCCCAATACGGTTCCCGACCGTAAAAACATCAATTAAGCGAATTTTTCTTGTATAAAAGTATTTTTCCGATTCAGCCGGACTTGTAAAGAAGTCCGGCTGAATTTTTTATGAAATCGGACGTTTGAATAAGCGAAGACCGCGATTACCACCTATTCTATGCTGAATGAAATATTGGAATCCCTCTCAGATTTATTGTGAATATGCCTTAAACAAGCTATTAAAATCGTCGAAGGAATAGTAACCCGATAGGCCGGCGAAGCAAAATCCAAAGCCATCCAAGCAGCAGTAATCGCCCATGCAATAGGACCTAACGGGACCATAACAACTCGCCCACTCGCATATCGTATCACCAACCTTACTCCCATATGACTAAGCCAACTACTGAAAGACATCAAAATGAGCTCCGTCATTTGATCCGGGTAATGAGTAAATTCTTCCACATATTTTTTCATCTCTTCTACCGACTGTTCTCCGGAAGCATTTTGTTTTGCAATCTGCTCCAACATTTTATCTGCGACAGTCTTAAGAAGCGCGGCTTCCATTATTTCGACTGTATCAGTATCACTTTTAGCAATACCGACTGTTTTGCACACATCTTTCAGTATCTCTCGGTACGGGACTCCATGCCCCCGTATTATATTGGCAATCGTATTTCCTCCGAAACGTTGGTATTCGTCCACGATTTCAGGCAACAGTTTCTTCATGTCGTGCGGATAATACACGGCATACGATGCTCTTGCAGACAACCTCTCCGTATAACGCTTCTTATGATCCTTAGGATCAAAGACTAAAACATCCGCTAACAATCTCAATTGTTCATTACTGCAGTCTGTCAGAAAAGATAAATCACTATTATTCATAATTTAGCAATACGTCTCACCGACTCCTATAAGAAAACTCTATACAAAAAAGAAAGTGTGGAGTCGTTCGTTTATCTGGCAGGAGGCTCTGGTAAGCCCAAGTACAAATAAACAATACCCCACACCGAATAGTCTATATCTGGATAATGATATATAACTACGCACGGTGATGAGTGTCGTATTGCCTATCCTTGTACTTTGAAATTTACCAGATTTCCTGCCAAGGATTAGCGAAACACTTTCACTAAACTAATATGTCGCCGCCCATACGGGCAGGCAGGGCAAAGTTAGAAAATGTTTTTCAAATACGAACACCACGCGGGGTATTGTACGGACAAATTTCGCACGAAAGTTCCGGAAAATCAAGATTGACCCGACGAAAAGTTTATCGTTATTTGGGAACATATACACCTGAATTCAGAAACGGGAGAAGCGATAAAAAAACACGGGACGATGCCCGTAAAGAAGAACTCAAAAAGACGACCGAAGAACAGCGTAGGAAATCTATACTAAAGAAATACAGGGAACCACGAAAACAACGACCGGAAAAACGGGATGCAGGGGGGGGGAAATCCAATGCCGCTTATCCGGTGACAAACAGTAAGTATTTATACTACTTTTCACGAAAAGAATCCGGGAGGTTTGAACATCCCGACAATTATTTTTACTTTTGTGGAGTACTGAAACGCATAATCTTAAAATCAAATAACAAACTCGTATGGTAGATATTTTTGAACGCCTCGAAAAGAATGCCGGAGGCCCTATCGGTATGTACATGGGTTATGCCCACGGGTATTTCGCATTCCCCAAACTCGAAGGAGAAATCGGTCCCCACATGACCTTTCGGGGACAGAAGATGCTGAACTGGAGCCTGAACAACTACCTGGGCCTGGCCAATCACCCCGAAGTGCGCGAAGCCGACGCCAAAGGTGCCGCCGAATTCGGCATGGCAGCCCCGATGGGCGCCCGCATGATGAGCGGTCAGACCAAATACCATGAACAGTTGGAGCGCGAACTGGCAGAGTTCGTCGGCAAACCCGACGCCTTCCTGCTGAACTTCGGCTATCAGGGCATGATCTCGATCATCGACTGCCTGCTCACCCCGCGTGATGTGGTGGTCTATGACGCCGAGGCACACGCCTGCATCATCGACGGCCTGCGCATGCACAAGGGCAAGCGTTTCGTATATGGCCATAACGACATGGCGTCGCTGCGCCTGCAACTCAAGCACGCTACGGAACTGGCGGAGCAGCAGAACGGCGGCGTACTCGTCATCACCGAAGGCGTATTCGGCATGAAGGGCGACCTGGGCAAACTGGACGAGATCGTGGCGATGAAGAAAGATTTCAATTTCCGCCTGCTGGTCGATGACGCCCACGGCTTCGGCACGATGGGTCCCCACGGACGGGGCACGGCCGCTCACTTCGGCGTCGTGGACGGTGTGGATGTGCTGTTCAACACCTTCGCCAAGTCGATGGCCGGCATCGGAGCCTTCGTCTGCGGTCCCCGCTGGCTTATCAACCTGCTGCGCTACAACATGCGTTCGCAGCTCTACGCCAAGTCACTCCCGATGCCGATGGTGATCGGCGCGTTGAAGCGTCTGGATCTGATCCGCAAGCACCCCGAATACCAGGAGAAGCTCTGGGAAATCACCCGTGCCCTGCAAGGCGGACTGAAGGAGAACGGATTCGAGATCGGTGTAACCCAGTCGCCCGTAACTCCCGTCTATATGAAAGGCGGCATCCCCGAAGCGACCAACCTGATCGTCGATCTGCGCGAGAAACACAACCTCTTCTGCTCGGTAGTGGTCTATCCGGTGATCCCGAAGGGCGAAATCATCCTGCGCCTGATCCCGACGGCAGCCCACACGCTCGACGACGTGAAGTTCACGATCGAGGCGTTCAAAGCCATCCGCAACAAGCTCGAAAGCGGCTTCTACCGCGACAAACCGATGCCGATGAAAGCCGACGAAGGATTTTCGGTGCGTTAAACCGCCCTGTCCCATAAAAAAATCCCCGCTGTAAAAACAGCGGGGATTTTTCACGAATACGAGTATCTCTACCCGACAAAAGCGCTTCGCCTTTAGTTTTTGAAGGTCAGGCCATCGGCGTCGGCATCGATGACGATCGGATGCTCGCGATTGACATCACCCGCCAAAATCCGCTTCGACAGATCGTTCACCACGTAACGCTGAATCGTACGCTTGACAGGACGTGCGCCGTACAACGGATCGTAACCTATGCGGGCGATCCACTCTTTCGCCTTCTTCGTATAGTCGAGCTCGATGTTGTTTTCCTTCAGCAGCTTGCGGACTATATTCATCTGAATATCGACGATCCGCCCGATGTCTTCGTGCGTCAGCGGCTCGAACATCACGATCTCGTCGATACGGTTCAGGAACTCGGGCTTGAGCTGCATCTTCAACTGCTCGATCACCTCCAGACGCGTCTTTTCGACCACTTCCGGCGAAATTTTATTGCCGTCGAAAGCCGGAGCGAAATTCTCCTGGATAACCTGTGCCCCCATGTTGGAGGTCATGATGATAATCGTATTGCGGAAATCGACCGTACGCCCCTTGTTATCGGTCAGCCGTCCGTCGTCGAGCACCTGCAACAAGATGTTGAACACGTCGGGATGCGCCTTCTCGATCTCATCGAGCAGCACGACCGAATAAGGCTTGCGCCGCACGGCCTCGGTCAGTTGTCCGCCCTCGTCGTAACCGACATATCCCGGAGGCGCACCGACCAGACGCGACACGCTGTGACGTTCCTGGTACTCGCTCATGTCGATACGGGTCAGCATGTTGTCGTCGTTGAAGAGGAACTCGGCCAGCGCCTTCGCCAGCTCGGTCTTACCTACACCCGTCGTACCCAGGAAGATGAACGAGCCGATCGGCTTGCGGGGATCGTTCAGTCCGGCCCGCGAACGGCGCACGGCATCCGACACGGCGGCAATGGCCAAATCCTGACCGACTACGCGGCGATGCAACTCCTCCTCCATGTGGAGCAGCTTCTCACGCTCGGAAGCCAGCATACGCGAAACGGGAATCCCCGTCCAGCGGGATACCACCTCGGCCACATCCTCGGCATCGACCTCCTCCTTGATCATCGCCCCGCTGGCCGAAGCCGCACGGAATTCGTCCTGAAGAGCCGCGATCTGCTTCTCGGCCTCCTGAATCTTGCCGTAACGAATCTCGGCCACACGGCCGTAATCGCCCTGCCGTTCGGCCTGCTGAGCCTCGATCTTCAGGTGTTCGATCCGGTCCTTGTTCTCCTGGATCTTCTTCAGCACGTCCCGTTCGCCTTCCCACTTGGCACGAAGCTCGGCGCGTTTGGCCCCCAGCTCCTCGATCTCATGGGTCAGTTGCTCGACACGCTCCTTGTCGTTCTCGCGGCGGATCGCCTCGCGCTCGATCTCGAGCTGACGTACCCGGCGATCCAGCACATCGATCTCCTCCGGCACGGAGTTCATCTCCAGGCGGAGTTTCGAAGCCGCCTCGTCGATCAGGTCGATCGCCTTATCGGGCAGGAAACGGGAGGTGATGTAGCGCTGCGAAAGTTCGACGGCCGCAACGATCGCCTCGTCCTTGATCCGCACCTGATGGTGGTTCTCGTAACGATCCTTCAGTCCGCGCAGGATCGAAATCGCATCCTCGGCCGTCGGTTCATCGACCATGACTTTCTGAAAACGACGCTCGAGCGCCTTGTCCTGCTCGAAATATTTCTGGAACTCGTCGAGCGTCGTAGCACCGATCGTACGCAGCTCACCGCGCGCCAGGGCCGGTTTGAGAATATTGGCGGCATCCATCGCACCCGACGACTTGCCGGCTCCGACCAGCGTATGAATTTCGTCGATGAAGAGCAATATCTCGCCCTCGCTGGCGGTCACCTCCTGCACGACGGCCTTCAGACGCTCCTCGAACTCACCCTGGTACTTGGCCCCGGCGATCAGGGCGCCCATGTCGAGCGAATAGATCACCTTCGAGCGCAGGTTCTCCGGCACGTCCCCGTTCACGATCCGGTGGGCGATACCCTCCGCAATGGCCGTCTTACCCACGCCGGGTTCTCCGACCAGCATCGGATTGTTTTTGGTACGGCGCGAAAGAATCTGCAATACACGGCGAATCTCCTCATCGCGGCCGATGACCGGGTCGAGCTTATTGCTGCGCGCACGCTCGACAAGGTCGGTGCCGTATTTCGAAAGTGCGTCGTAAGTATCTTCGGGGTTGTCACTGGTTACCGGGCTTGTCTTGACCTTTGAAAGCTCATCGACAAAAGCGTTTTTTGTTATGCCGTGAGTATTGAATATTTTTCTGATTTCCGGAGTCATGTTCGTGAATATGCCGAGCATAAGATGCTCAACCGAAACATATTCGTCGTTCATGCTATTTGCCGTCTTTTCGGCGGTGCGGATAACGCGGTCGGTCTCCGAAGAGAGATACATCTCGCCGCCGGAAACCTTCGGGAGAGTAGCAATATAAGAATCAAGCTCGCCGAGAACGGTGTTGCAGTCAATGCCCATCTTGCCGAACAGGGAGGGGATGAGCCCGCCGTCCTGATCGAGCAGAGAGTAGAGCAGATGCTCGGGGACGAGCGACTGGTTGTCGTTCTCTCTTGCTATGTTCTGCGCGTTCTGTATTGCCTCAACGGTCTTCTGAGTATAGTTCTGAGTGTTCATAAAATCACCTGCTTAGTCTGAGTTTTGAGTTATATTATTATTGACTGCCGCGCGATATATTCTGCGTAGCAGTGCTCGATATCTGCCGGAGAATATCTGCCGGCAAGGAAGCCTTTCATAAGTTTGTCAAACAGTTCTATATATCCGGATATAGCCTGTGCGAGCTCCTCGGTTGAGGAATTTTTCTTCGGTACGACTATACTGCGGCAGAACTTGTTATAATAAAGGGCATAGTCAACATTCTCCACTCCGTAGTGGGGGAGATATTTTTGCTCTATACCGTGCCACAGGCGGAAGAAGTCTGTCATGTCGGAGATAAGCGCGGCGCTCTGCGTGCGGAATATCACCGAAAGCTCGCCGATGGAATCCTGCCCGTTCTCATACAGCTCCACTTCATATTTGACGGTGGGGCGGTATTTATATTCTAGACTGCTCTTGAGCGACATTGTCAGGTCGTTCGGAGTGAAGAACGGCACAAGCTGCCCGTATGAAGCGACCGCTTCTTCAATAGCCTGGAATACGTCGTTTATGCGCCTCTGCGGCGTGACCATGCCGAAATATTCGGCAAGTATCTGATTTATTAAATTCGATCGGTTGGTGCCCTTTTGATGCGCAAGCCTATCCGCTTCGCGGACGACTTCGTCGCTGAGCATCAAACTGTATAATGTTTTCTTCAAGAGTATCAACTCCTTTTGTTTTCTGTTCCCATGATATACCTATTTTAAAAACTTGTCAATATATTTATATAAATGTTCATACAAAGTTAATAAAATTCAAAACGAGTTTGCTAAAAGAAGCCGCCCGAAGGGCAGCCTTTTAAATATAGCTTTAAGATTTTGAGCGTTTTCTCGGCGACATCTTTTCTCCAAGCACAAATGGTGCGATTTTGTGTATAGGTAAAGCCACCAAAAGGCACAGCCCGATGGAGAGCAATGCCGCAATAGCGCTCCAGAACAGAGATTTGTCGGCGAGTCTTTCCGATATAAACGGGCACAGTGTGTGGAAAAACACTACCGGGAATTTGTGCATAAGGAGTATCGGCATAGTGTTGGAGCCGATATAAGATATAACTTTAAGCTTCGGGATGAAGAAACACAGCAGGGTAAATCCGAGTACGGACATAAAAGCGGATAAATAAAATATCAGTATCCTGCCGTATTCGCTGCTCTGATATCCGACGAGAATGTTTAGCTTCAGTGCCGAAAATCCTCCGGCGGCGACGCATAACAATGATAAAATAAATATGTATGGCTTGCGTACGGCTTTTTGATTTGGCATTACCAATTTGGAGAATAAAACTCCGCTTAGGGAAAACGGGAGCATTGCTATGGCAACATCAGCCTTGAATATCGGCGCTTTTGTCGGAAACAGAGAAAATTTATATATTACATATTGTATAGCGATTGCTGCAATTATAGATACACCGAACAAGGCGTATGACAATCGGCGTTTTGAAGCTATTCGGTCTATTATAAATGTTATGGCATACAAAAACAGCAGTTCAAGAAACAGGCACGGCAAAAACCAAAGCGGAGTATTTACGGCGCAGTATCCTTTTAAAGTGCTTATGATTATGGCAGGAACACTGCTGTCGATTGCCTTCTCCGCGAATGACGAGACGAACTTGCCGAGAATAGCATATGCGCCCCAGCTGACTGCGGCAAATATATAAAACGGCACGAGAAGGCGCGTCAGTTTTTGAATCAGAAACTTCCAGAATCCGTTCTTGCCGCGCGAAAATGTAACGCCGGTCAAAAAGAAAAACAGCGGAACATGAAAAGAATATACATATTGAGCATAGATTCCCTGGTCGTGAAACACATGCCCGATAACTATAAAAAATATGCCGATAGCCTTAGCGGCATCGAAAGCAAATATCCGCTCTTTTGAGTTGCTGTTTAAAGTGCTCATTTTTCTCCAATCGGTTTGCAATATTGCTGTATTAATAATTTAAATATAATGCCTGCGTTTTTATACTAACAGGATTCTTTTTGTGTGTCAAGGTTTGCAAATTTCGACTTGAACGATTTTAAGCATAACTTTTTGTTGCAAAACGCGTACTGTTTCTGATATAATTTTCTTGTAGATATAACGGATTATGCTCCGAACGGGGGAGCAAAAAAATAAAGGAGCAATAAAAGATGAAAAAAATAAGAAACGGCATCGCGATAATGCTGACGGTTTTGCTCGCGTTTCTTCTCTGCTCGTGTGCGGGGAATACGGATAGAGCAAAAAACGGCGTTAAAATAACTGCGACCGACGCCAAAACAGAGCAGACAGAAGAATACAACGACGCAGTCTTCAGCATGACTATCCCAAAGGGATGGAAAGTAACCTACGGCGGCTCTGACATATATCATTCAATAAGAATAAGCGATCCTGATGAGCCGCTTAACTGTATGTTTGTTCTGCTCAAAGCCGATTGTCTTCTTCATTCACAGGAGGGCAAGGACGCATGGAAGGCTGTTTATAACGAGGGCAATCGGGACGCAGTTATTTTCGCAAATGCCCCTGTGCTTGAAAAACCGTCAACCGAAAGCTTTTTTAAGATATTTGCGCAATATGCAGATATGGCATCAAAGTTTGAAGCGGCGTATGTCGGATATTCTTTCCCGCATTATGATAATTTTACCGTTACCGATCGCTTCTCCGGCTCAGGTGACATGGTCAAATATTCGCTCGGTGACGAGTTTTTAAGAGCAACCTTTACTGATAACGGAAGAGCAGGCGAGGGAATGTTCTCCGCCAGCGTAGTTGATTTCAAAGAATCCTTGTACTCCGACAGAACGATTGCTGACTATGGACTGGAATCTGTGGACAGCGGTTATTACATGGCCTATAATATTGTTGCGATAACAGCCGCTAAAGATACTTTTATCGAGTGGGAGGACCTGCTCACCGAATGCTTGAAAACACTTAAGTATTCCGACATTTTTGAAAATAATATTCGTGGTGCAATCGAAAGAGATTTTTTTCAGGCACGATGCATAAACCAAAATTTCAATCAGACTATGGACGGTATTATGTCGTCATGGGACAGCCGCAACAAGAGCATAGATATAATAAGCCAAAAGCAGAGCGATGCGACTCTCGGATATGAACGAGTTTACGACACAAGAACCAAAGAAATATACCGCGCAGCGAAGGGATTTACGAGCAGTTACAAAGGCAAAGGATATAAACCGGTCACCGATGATAATATGTATACGACGCCAATAAGCGGATACATAGAAAAAGACTGATAATGGAAGAGGATAATATGATCTTGTTCTTTACAGGAACGGGCAACAGCAGATATATTGCACGCAGGATTGCCGATTCGCTCGGCGACGAGCTGCTGAATATGAACGAAAGAATTAAAGCGTGGGATACATCTGAGATAAGCGCTGACGGTCGTCTTGTTTTTGTCGTTCCGACTTACGGTTGGCGCATTCCGCGCATTGTCGAAAAGTGGATAGACGAGACTCAGTTCAGCGGGAATTTCAAGGTGTGGTTCGTTATGGACTGCGGTGGCGAGATAGGCGATGCGGACAAATATATCAGGCAGTTATGCTCAAGAAAGTCATTTGACTATATGGGCGTCAAGCAGATAGTGATGCCTGAAAATTATGTTGCTATGTTCGGTGTGCCGAATGATGAGCAGGCTGCACGGATAATTGAAAAGGCTCAGCCAGATATTGCAGACGCTTCAGAGACTATAAAAGCCGAAAAGAAATTTGCTCAGCCGCGCAGAAATGCTTATGATAAGCTTATGAGCGATATAGTCAACCCGGTGTTCTATAAACTCTTTGTCAAGGCGGACGCCTTTACGGCAAATGACAAGTGCATCGGATGCGGCAAGTGCGCAAAAATGTGCCCGCTCAACAACATTGAATTAAAAAACAGTAAACCGGTCTGGGGCAAGAATTGCACTCACTGTATGGCGTGCATCTGCCTCTGCCCGACGGAAGCCATTGAATACGGCAAGAAGAGCGTCGGCAAACCGAGATATCATCTTGATTAAAAGCAAAGGAAGTATGACTCAAAGCCATACTTCCTGTTTTTATTTTCTTTTTCCGAGCGCTATCATAAGAGCGCCGACGGCGGCGGTCGCCGCGGTTCCCGCCCATATGCCGTATTTTAGTTTTTCCTTGTCATCCGCATCGTTTATGTATCGCATTATTGAGACCGGAGTCTTTTTGAATAGGTCGAAATATGTTACCGTTCTTGTTTTATACTCAAACGGCTTGGCTTCATCGAGCTCAAAGATACGCACGCCGCGCATCTTGTTGCCGTAGCATCGAAATGACGCGCAGGCTGTTTGGATTATGTCAATGTCATCGACTTTGCCCTCAAAGCAATTTAGATGATCGTGACCCGCGACTGCGGCGAGCACGCCTCCCATTTCTTTTAATGCTTCAAATTCGCCGACATTTTCAGAGCATACGTCCGGATATTCGCCTAGAGTGCCGTGGGCTTTTCTCGGGTTAAGCTCATAAAATCGCCCGTCGTGCTCTGTGCATTCATTATTTTTTTCGCACTCCCGTATGAGTTGCATAGTCTCCGGAATCGGGACATGCTGAAATACAAAAGAGGGGAGAACTCCGAAAGCTTTTTTGATTTTTTCATTCTTTCGGAGCATCCAATCTATTTTGTTGCGGCTTATGGTCGTGTACCAATTGCCGTCTGCGCCTTTTCCTGCGGAGTCGAGCATCCACACGGTGAAAGCGCGCCGCGTTCCATCCGACGACATTATCGGGATATCATAAGTTCCGCATCCTGCGCCGACGTCCGCGCCGCTTCCGACGCACGATGAGTAATTGCCGTATATTTCCGACTGCTCGGATTTTTCTATGCAGTTCATATCATCGTGGTTTCCGTACAGCACGGCAAACGGGATTTTTCTTGATTCAAGCGGCAGGATAATATGACTTATCGCCCGTTCCACGCGCGATCTCGTCGCATCATGCCCGGAGGCTACCTGCCTTGTGCCTATCACGGCATCGTTTATATGATTGCCGAGTATGTTGTCGCCCGTGAACAGAACGAGATCGGGGTGCAGAACATCGCAGGCTCTGTTTATCATTTGAACAAGGCTTTTGCGAACGAGCGGGAGATCCTGCGCGTCACTTATCTGCATTATTGTGAACTTGCCGTCACTGTTGAATTTCAGCATTCGTTTACCTCTTTTAAAATGCGCCGCCGCAGTTTATACGGCAGCGCATTTGCTTTTATTATTCGGTTTCGTCGCTTTCGGTTGATTCGGATTTATCAATCGAAGTTTCGGGTGTTTCTTCAGCGGAATTGTTGTCGATTTCCGGAGTTTCTGTAGATGCGGTGTCGGACACAACGCTTCCGCTTGCCACTGCGGCAGGCTGAGGCTGATGCTTCTTTCTCTTTTTCAGAAGAATCGCAACAGCAACAAGAATCAGTGCTGTAACAACTGATATGCCGAGTCCGATAACCATTCCGCGCGGAGTGTACTTGAACTTTACGCTGTGGTTTCCTGCGCTAACTCTGACTCCGAGCAGTGCGTCGCCGACGGCGACAATGTCATTCTCACTGACTTCCTTTCCGTCAACGGTAACTTTCCAGCCCTTGTCATAGGGGATGGAGGTGTAAATAATACTGTCCTCTGCGGCGTTCAGCGTGCCGGTTATCTCCGTGTCGGTAAAGCTCTCGATATTCAGCGCGCCGCTGTTGAGCTTGTTATAGCCCTCAACGAATTTGTCAGTATCAAGACCGTAGACAAAGAAGTTGAGCGCACCGCTGTTGACATCATCCTTGACGGTCATTTCAACGGTTATCGGCGTGCCCGCCTTGCACATGCCGAGGTCATAGACATATTCGCGGCTCGTATTCTGGGAATACTGCTCGTAACCGACCGAGATAAGAACATCTTCAATTCCCGCGGATTCAACGAACAGATAAACATTCTGATCCTTTTCGGGCGAGACGGTGAACGAAATAGTTCCGGTGCTGTCCGAAGAAGTCTTGTAGTAGTTCATGTAGCCCGTATCAAGACCTATCGAAATAGGATCGATGTTATAGAAATAAGAATCTGTGATATCAAGTCTGTTGAAGACTTCATCAATTCCGGTTGCGCGGAAGAAGTAGTCATTCTGCACCTCAAACGGATTGTCCGAATCGAAGCTCCATGCAGTGATATCTTCATTCACACAGTAGGCTATCGGGAGCCAGTATTTGTTTCGGTATGCGTGGAATTTGCCGGATGAGCCGACATATTCATAGAACTCATTGCTCAGCGGCGGGTTGTATTCGTTGTTGTCGACAATATACTTGAGCGCCATCATTGAATTGTAGACCGGGGTCTGCGGATTGTAGGTGTAGCTGTTGATATAGTTGCCGTAAAGACCGAGCTGCTCCTGGAGATTTGCGACCTTTTCGTATGCCATGGACGAGAAGGTGGATACGCCGTTATAGTTATACCATGCGGGATCCATGCGCGCCCTGAGTGAGGTGAGCTCCATACGGTAAGTGTCATTGCCCTCAATGTCATCAAGTTCATTCTTGAGGTCTCTGAAATCCTGATAGTCTCCGGCGTATTCGGTCTTTGTTCTGTCCATGCTGTAGTTGTCGGTGTCGGCGCTTATAGCCTCGGCGCAGACACAGCAGAGCATCAGAACAGCCATAGCCGACGCCTGATATTTCTTGGTCGAGAAGAGATAGAATATAAGAGTATAGAGCACGACAAACAGCAGGCTGATAATAACAGTTGTTTCATCGACGTTCTTTGAACCGACTTTTTGGATTATAACTATTCCCGAAAGAATAGCTACTCCCGCGCCGAGTATCTCTTTGCCGGAGAACTCGGTAATGTGTCGGAACGCCTTATATGCCATGGTGAGCAGGATGAACGAATACATGAACGAGAATCTGTAGGGCAGATCGTTCGGGAAGTGGAATGCGTGCCAAATATAATTGAGCACATTGAGATTGAAGCTGAAATATATAAGCCCGAGAAGAAGCACATTTGCTATCTTTTCTCTTACGGGTATGCGTTTGCAGAAAAGATAGAGCGGGACAAGTATTACTGTCGCCATTCCGCAATAGACATTGGGAAGAACATCGGTTCCGCTGCTTCTTATTGTGGGAGTGACGCTTGCAAGATGATTTGCGAGGAAGTCGAATATCTTGAAATATGACTTGACGGTCTCGGGCCATGTTCCGCTCGTCGCGGAGCAGCTTTGAAGAATAAAATAGACGGGAATGAGCGCGAACGCAACGAGAGCCGCGCCTGCAATGCTCGAAAGAGCAAATGTTATTCCGTCGGACAGGAATGAGTTGTATCTGATTTTATCTTTTAGCTTGCTGTACTGCTCGCCGTCCGGGTCGGTGTAAACTTCGAGAGCTTTCGTGGTGTCGGAGATGTTATACCGGCTGAAATAATATACAAGGAAATAGAGCACCGCAAAGATGCACGCCATGTAGCCCATATAGTAGCTCGTCAGCAGTGTCATCGACAGCGAGAAAATGTAGAGAGCGGGTCTGCGCTCGTTGATGATGCGCTCAATGCCGAGAATCATCAGCGGGAACAGAACCATGGCGTCGAGCCACATCAGATTCCAATAATAGGCTATAAAGAAGCCACAGAAAGAATAGAGCACACCGAACGCAGCGGTCACGGGGGAGTGTTCGCCGAACGACTTTTTGAGATAATAGCAGAAGGTCGCGCTCGAAAACGCCGCAGCGAGAAGAATCATTGTCGCTATCGCCTCGGGCATATTCTTGTGGCCGAAGATGAGCATGACTATCGAAAGCGGGCTGCACAGATAGTTATAGAAGTTGCCGAGAAAGCTGCCTCCGAGACCCGTATTCCACGAGTAGAGGAAGCTCTTCATCTGCGTGACACGGTCATAGAACTCCGCAAAGAGCGGGCCGTACTGATGATAGAGATCCATTCTGAGAATGGTCACATCGCCGAACGGTATGAGACTGTAGCAGATATAAACTATCAGCATTATAACTGCCGAGCAGCCGAAAGCGAGCCAACAATATTTGTTATCTTTAAAAATTCTGCTGATAACAGACCCTTTTTCATTTTTTATTTTCATTTCTTTACCTGCCTTATTTTTTTATCTTTTTGATTGCCTTCTTTGCCATGGGCAGAAGCTTTTCAAACCCGAGATACATAACCTTGTCAACCGGCATGTCAAACTCGCCGACATATTCGAAAATATGGGGAACGAACTTTATCTTGAACTTTGAAAGATGGTCTTCAAAGCTTCCGTCAACTCCGCCGAGGTTGAAATAGTCGCATCCGGCGTCTATGGAATCGCAGACTCCCGCATATATAAGCCCAACAGATGCACAGAGGGTCGAGAGCACAGAGAGATCGGAGCCGGCATAGAGATACTCGGCAATTTTGAGATTCGCCTGCGGATCAGGCATAATGACAAGACTGGTGGCAAGATTCACTGTGTTTCCCTTTTCTTCGATAAGAGCCTTTGCCTCATCGAGCTTGCGCGTGTTTTCGGGAATGTTCTGCTTCTTTGCAATCAGCCCCTCGAGATATTCAACATATCTGTCAAGGTGCATGCGCGCATAATATATGACCGCCCTGTCGCCGAACGCATGGCGTATCTTTTTGAAATATTCTTCGTTTCTCAGCGAGATACCCTGGCGCTTTTCGGTCTGACCGAGCAGGCGGACAAATTCCGAAAGATCGTCATCCGGGTCGGCTTTTATGAACTCGATGCCCTTGGAATTATGGAACGAGCCCATATAATAGCGGGTCTTTTTCGGAACGGCTTTCAAAAATCCCGCGCTGTCGATAGGTCCGTTTTCGTTGAAGAGCGGGATAGCCATGTTGAATCTCGGCTGAAAATATGCGTTTATGTCGGTGCTCAAGCCCCTGTGAACAAATCCGCACTCCTGCATGACTCTTATCGTCTCGTCAAATGAGTTGCCGAAATCGGCGGCATTCTGCTTTTCGTAGTTTTCTCTTATTACGAACGGGTCTGCCTTAACGGCAATCGCGCCGATCTTCTTTGCGTATTTTTTCAGCTGAGTCGAGAATTCGCGCATTGCCTCTGCGTCGCCGAAATCGCCGACGGGACCGCGCGGGGAATATATGAGCTTTTTGCCCATCGGCAGATGCCTTATCAAAAGAAGTGCGCCTACTGCGGGCGCGCCGTCCTTATAGAGCATGCATATGTCGTGATCCCAATTGTCCTTGACCTCAGACCATTCGGGCAGCTGTGTGAAGCAATAGGCAGGGGAGGCGTTGAGAAAGTCTCTGTATTCTCCGGTATCCACGCCTGTTTTGAAGTTGTATTCAGCCATTTGCGATTAACTCCTTGATGCTTTTAGTTTTCGGATAAACAAACATATTTTACCACAAGTTGTGAAAGTATGCAATAAATGTAGTATACATATAAAATAATTTACAAATCATATCACTGTTGACAACTTTTGAAGTATGGTTTATAATGACTGCATATTTTAAAAGCTGTGACGGGAAGAAGTAGCTGTATTATGCCGGCAAAGAGAGTCTCCGGGCGCTGTGAGGGGACGCGGCATGGCGGCGAAATACATCTCCGAGCTGCGAGGCTGAACAATTGTGGTAGGTCGAGCCGCAGGCGTGCGTTATACGCAGAGCGCAATGCTCCTGAGACTCCGCAAGGAGTGAACAGAGGTGGTACCGCGGTAATTCGCCCTCTGCACGGTTCTCCGTGCGGAGGCTTTTTAATTTTATGAACAAAATGAAAGGAAAAATAACTATGGGAATTTACGAAGAACTCGTCGCGCGCGGACTTATCGCGCAGGTGACGAACGAACCGGAAATCAAAGAGATGGTCAACAACGGCAAGGCCACGTTTTATATCGGCTTTGACTGCACCGCAGACAGCCTCACGGCAGGTCATTTCATGGCTCTTACGCTAATGAAGAGACTGCAGATGGCTGGCAACAAGCCGATAGCTCTTATCGGCGGCGGCACCACAATGATAGGCGACCCCTCGGGACGCACCGACATGAGAAAGATGCTCACCCGCGAGGATATCAATCACAACGCCGAGTGCTTCAGACGCCAGATGGAGCGTTTTATTGACTTCGGTGAGGGCAAGGCTCAGATGGTGAACAACGCCGATTGGCTTCTCAACCTTAATTATATCGAACTTCTGCGCGAGGTCGGCGCCTGCTTCTCCGTCAACAATATGCTTCGTGCCGAGTGCTATAAGCAACGTATGGAAAAGGGTCTGAGCTTCTTTGAGTTCAACTATATGATTATGCAGGGCTACGACTTCTGGAAGCTGCACCATGACCATAACTGCATTATGGAGCTGGGTGGCGACGACCAATGGTCCAACATGCTTGCCGGCGTAGAATTAATCCGCCGCAAGGATCAAAAGCCTGCATACTGCATGACCTGCAAGCTCCTGACCACCAGCGATGGCCGCAAAATGGGCAAAACCGAAAAGGGTGCTCTGTGGCTTGACCCGGAAAAAACTTCTCCGTATGATTTCTATCAATACTGGCGTAATGTTGCCGACAGCGACGTAGAAAACTGCCTGTCCCTGCTGACATTCCTGCCGATGGATGAAGTTCGTCGTCTGAGCGCACTGAAGGATGCAGCTATTAACGAAGCTAAAAAAGTTCTGGCCTATGAGGTTACCAAGCTTGTTCATGGCGAAGAAGCAGCGCGTCAGGCGCAGGAAGCTACCGAAGCACTCTTCGGCGGCAATGCCAAAGACATGAGCAACGTACCGGCAATCGAAATTACCTCGGAAGATATGACTGCCAAGATTATCGATGTACTGACTGCCGCTAAAGTTTTCAGCAGCAAACGCGAAGCTCGTCAGTTAATCGCCCAAGGCGGCCTGACTGTAGCAGACACTGTCCTGCAGGATGCAGAAGCATGCCTGAGTGCAGACATGTTTGATGCAGATAAGAGCCTGTTAATCCGTAAGGGTAAAAAGAAATATTTCCGTCTGCTGGTAAAATAAGCCTTTTAAAGCCATCTAT
>OMCP01000225.1_pt1 | contig 21180 bp, 16 predicted proteins | sample 1646051 | NCBI WGS metagenome assembly OMCP01 (sample SAMEA103958146, study PRJEB25191) | human gut metagenome
CGTTTTAGGTTTCTGTATCCCAACAGGAGTGTGAGATTTAATGGATAATTATGTCGGAAAAAGACTTGACGGAAGGTATGAACTTCAGGAAGTCATTGGCGTTGGCGGAATGGCAGTTGTCTATAAAGCCTACGACAATATCGACGACAGGACGGTTGCCGTCAAAATTCTCAAGGATGAGTTCCTTGCAAGCGAGGAGTTTCGCCGCAGATTCAAGAATGAATCCAAGGCGATAGCTGTGCTTTCTCATCCGAACATAGTCAAGGTTTATGATGTCAGCTATGGCGACAAGCTCCAGTATATAGTTATGGAGTATGTCGAGGGCATCACGCTCAAGGAGTATATTGAGCAGCAGGGCGTTATATCGTGGAAGGAGACCGTGCATTTTACAACGCAGATCCTCCGCGCACTTCAGCACGCTCATGACAAGGGCATTGTTCACCGCGATATCAAGCCGCAGAACATAATGCTTCTTGAAAACGGTACTATCAAGGTTACCGATTTCGGCATCGCGAGATTCAGCAGAAGCGAAACGAGAACAATGACCGATACCGCGATCGGTTCGGTTCATTATATCAGCCCCGAGCAGGCTCGCGGAGATATAACCGACGACAAGTCGGATATCTATTCCGTCGGTGTCGTTATGTACGAGATGCTCACGGGTCAGCTGCCTTTCCAGTCGGATAATTCCGTCTCGGTCGCCATTATGCAGCTCCAGACAGACCCGGTAAAGCCGCGTGAGATAAACAGCTCCATTCCTGAGGGACTCGAGCAGATAACCATGCGCGCTATGCAGAAGAACCCGAAGGACAGATATCAGTCTGCCGCAGAGATGATTCTTGATCTTGAGGAGTTCAAGCGCAACCCATCGATAAAGTTTGATTACAGCTATTTTGTCGATAACGAGCCGACAAAGTTCGTTGACAAGACCGCACCGGTCACGGTACCCATGGCTAACTCCAACGACACGCGTGTTATAGACAACCCGCAGCCGGCACCGGAAGAGACCAACAAGACTACAGAGAAAAACAAGATGATCCCGATTCTTTCTGGAATCGTTATCGGATTTGTCGCCGTTCTCGCGATAGTTCTTATTTGCCTGTATTCATTCACGGATGTTTTCAACAGAAAGCTTACTGTGCCGAAGCTCATAAATAAAAACTATGCTGAGGAAATTCTCGGTAACGATGATTATAAGAACTTTGTTATCAAAGTCAACGAAGTCCAGAACAGCTTCTATGAGCCCGGTCAGGTCTATGCGCAGGATCCTGCGGCAGGCACAAAGGTTGATAAGTCCAACAATGTTATCACCGTTACAGTTGCAGTCAGCGAAGAAAAAGCATCTGTTCCGAATGTTCTCAAGTATCAGCTCAACGACGCTATAACAAAGCTCAAGAACGCGGGCTTTGAGGTCTACTCCGTTCCTCAGCAGAGCACGGAAAAAGCGGGTACCGTTCTGAGCACCTCGCCGGAATACGGCAGACAGGTGTCAAAGGGCTCGACAATAACGATTTATTATGCGAGCGAGCAGGAGCTTATCGAAGTTCCCAAGCTTATAGATGAAAATGTAGAGAACGCAAAGGCTATACTCGAGTCTCTCAACCTTGTTCTTGATGAGACAATAGATGAGAAGAACAGCGATAAGCCCAAGGGCACTATTATCGAGCAGAGCTATGCCGAGGGCGAGAAGGTGCCTGAGGGAACGAAGATAAGAGTTACTGTCAGCACAGGCGTTGCGGCTTCTTCCGAGGCGAATATAACCATAACACTTCCCAAATATTCGAGCGGCACTTCCAAGTCCATAAAGGCTGCAAACAACAATAATGTCTTTATGGATCAAAGCGTTATTCTCGATGGAAGCGAGTATACCATAACCGTAAACGGCTCCGGCAGCAGCAACCATATCAAGGTCTATATTGACTCCGAGCTGTATTATGAGTGCAATGTTGATTTCACCAAGAGCCCTGCGGAGATATCGAATGTCAAGCGACATGATGTTTCCGAAAGTTCGACAATCCCCAATGTTGTCGGCAGCAATGAAGCTTCGGCGATAAGCATTCTCAAGAGTCACGGCTTTACTTCCGTTGAAGTCAATTATATAAGCGTTGTTGATTCTTCGAAGAACGGAAAGGTTATTTCTCAGACCCCGAAGAACAGCTCCAAAGCCTATCCTTTGAGCACAACAGTAACTATAACCGTCGGCAAGTTTGTCGGCTAAGGTCTTTGTTATGGCAGATGTCAAAAAAGGAATAATATTAAAAGGAATCGGTGGTCTCTACTTTGTGGAGACCGCCGATGCGGTATTTGAGTGCAAAGCCCGCGGAATATTCCGCAAAAGCGGACAGAAGCCGCTCGTCGGCGATGAGGTTGATATACTCATCGGCGAGGACGGGGCAAACAACACTATCGAAAAGATATATCCGCGCCGCAGCGAGCTGATGCGCCCGCCGGTTGCGAATCTTGACAGGCTGTTTATTCTTTCGTCCGTGCGCGACCCTAATCCGAGCACGCTGATAATTGATAAAATGACCGCGATAGCTTGCTGGAAGAATATAGAGCCGGTTATAGTAATCACAAAAGACGACCTCGGAGACACTTCCGAGCTTCGCGGTATATATGAAAAAGCGGGCATACCGTTCTTTTCGGTGTCGAGCCGCGACGGCAGGGGAGCCGACGAAGTGAAAGCCATGCTCAGCGGCCATATAAGTGCTTTTGCGGGCAATACCGGCGTCGGGAAGTCGTCGCTTCTTAATCTCATCGCCCCCGAACTTTCGCTGAAAACAGGTGAAATAAGCGACAAGCTCGGCAGAGGCAGACACACGACAAGAGCTGTTGAACTCTATAAGCTTTGCGGCGGATATGTTGCGGATACGCCCGGATTTTCTTCCCTGACCGGAGAGAACAGCGAGATGATACCTGTTGACGAACTTCCGTTTTGTTTCCCAGAGTTTGAAAAATATCTCGGAAAATGCAGGTTTACTTCATGCAGGCACATTAATGACAAGGGCTGCGAAATAGTTGCCGCCGTTGAATCGGGCGAAATCAGCGAATCGCGCCACAACAGTTATATTGCTCTCTACAACGAAGCGAAAGATATAAAAGAATGGGAAAAGAAATAAAGTAACGCAAACGCCGCGCTTTGTATATAATGGACTGAAGGCGAGACTGTTATATGTAAGGGCGGTGGCGAGCGTGAGAAGATGCGGATGCGGCAAAAACGGGTCTGTATGTATCATAATAATTTCATTTGCGGCCGGGATAATCGCCGCAAAATTCTTCCCGTATTCGCTGTTCATTATTCTTATGCTCATCCTGCTTTTGCTTATCTGCACCGCCTCACGAAGCTTTTGGTGACGGAGGGTGAGAATGAGATGAAAGTGGTAGTAGTCAGAAGCCCTAAACTTTTTTCCGGAATACTCAGACTCATTTTCGGAATAAAGCGGCAGGAACAAACAACATAAAAAACGCCGGACGGCTGTGTACGCTGTCCGGCGTTTTGCTGTATATTTTTAGGGCTGAACGGTTATCGGCTTGTCTTCGCTCTCGTGCTCTATGGAAACAAAGTTGTTGCGCGGCGCATATGCCCAGCGCATTTCAAACGCCTTAACTCCGTCGAGCGGTATGTAGAGCTGATCTCTTTTGCCTCTGTAGACCTTTGCGGGAAGCTTGAGCTCGCCACGGTCGGTCTGCGCCACGTCGCTATCAAGCGTGAATTCCGCATTGTGACCGTAAACGTCAAGATATACCTTGCCTGGAGTCTTTCTGACTTCGCCGCCGATGAATCCGACGAGAACGGAAAGGGGAGCGAACCATATTCCGTCTTTAAATTCGCATGGGGTCGTGTACTGGCAGAGACCGAGATCCATGCCCTTGAACTTCATCCGCGTTGTGTTGTATATAGGTGCGAGCGCGGGCGGATCAATCGAATCAGTCTCTTTGTTTATCACACAGCGGTCGGCAATGCGTCCGTCGTTGAGATGAGCGGTTAATGTTATCTTCGGTCCGTCAACCTCGACGACAACGACCATCGAGACCATCTCTTCCTGAGAATAGAACGCACTGTGCCAGACCTTCGGAACGGCGCGGGTTCCGGGCGGATTCAGATTCGAGTTGCCGAGCATATAGTGTATAGTTCCCTGCGACGGTCTGTCGAAAATTTCTTCGTTTCTGACGGGGAAGCTCCTTGAAAAATTGTGCTCATGACCCGAGAAGAGTATGTCAAGCTTCTCCATTCCCTCGCGCATGACGGGATAAGCATCATAGTTCTGGCAGTCCGAGCCGGAATAGCATATCGGGAAATGATATGAGCCGATTTTCCACTGCTTATCGCAGGCATCGAGGTCTTTTATAAGCCATTCGTTGACTTCTTCGGGACCGTTTATTCCGAGTATTGCAAAATGTACATTGCCGTAGTCAAAAGTGTAGTTCTCCGTTTTCCAGTTTTCAGGGCCATTATAGGCATATGAGCCTTTGAACTGATTGTCAAAGAACTCCGCGGGTTCGGCGTAATATCTGCCTATGGCGTTTTTATAGTCTTTGAATCCGCGGTTGTCGTGGTTGCCGAGAGTCATCATAAACGGGATGTGCTCGGATATTCCGACAAGTCCGCTGAACGCGCCGTTCCACTGAACCTCGTGCTGTCCGCAGTCGGTGTTGTCGCCGCCGGTCAGAATGAAGCGCGTGTCTGGGTTCTTTTCGAGCATCTCTTTGACAAATCCGTTGAAATGCGAATAGTCCGGGCAGTCAAACGGTTCGCCCTTCTGCTGATCCGATACGCAGAGGAATTTGAATTTCGTGAGATTCTCGGGCGCGGTTGAAAAATAGAATTCCTCGCTCCTGTGGTTGTCGCTGCCGCAGGTGTAGAGATATTTAGTGTCCGGCTTGAGCCCTGTGAGGTCTGCCCAGAACATATTGCTTATGTCGATGTCGCTCTTGAAAACTTCCGTCGCCGCATCGGCGTGCATAACTTCACTGCTGCCGTCCTCGCGGTAGAGAACATAGCCCTCCTTGATATCTGTGCAGGTTCTCCAGGTGACGGTCATCGAGGTTGCGGCGTCGCCCTTTATGCTGAGCATTATGTGGTCGGGCTGTTCCGTTGAACCTCTTATGGGTTTAACTGCTTGACTCATTTTGATCTCCTTGTCTGAAAATATAATATGACGCTGTAGTATTTCGTACAGCGTCTTTTGTTTAGTTGAAAGGTGTGCTTATCCTGTTATATCTGAAGTTTGTTACCTCACCGCGTTGACTGCACCTGTAGATGCTCATGACGAGTCCGATCGCGATATATATGCAGAGGTTTGATGAGCCGCCGGAGCTGAAAAACGGCAGAGTGATACCGATGCAGGGGAGGAGTTTCAAACACATTCCGATGTTCATGATAGCCTGTGAGCCGATCATTACCGCAGTGCCGTAGCAGACGAGCGAACCCATATTTGTGTTGGCCTGTTTGCCGACAAGTACTATCTTGACAATTATCAGCGCTACAAGCGCAAGCGCCGCAAAAGCGCCGACAAATCCGAGTTCTTCGCCGATAACGGAGAATATCATATCGCTGTCGTTGACGGGGACTGAGTGCGACTGGGTATACGCACCTTTGAGGAACCCTCGTCCGAAAAATCTTCCGCTGCCGATGGCGTTGACGCTTTGCTGCTGCTGGAAGATATATTTCTTATAAAGCGCCGTGTCGAGCTTGCTCGGGGCATATACAGCAAGAATACGGCCTTTCTGGAAGTCGCTGAAGAATGCGAACCAGAGCACGGGAACAGCAGCAAGTATGACGGCTCCGGCGGCCGCAAAATATCTTGCGGCAAGACCCGATGCAAACATCATGCCGATGAATATCGAGACGAATACGAGCGCAGAGCCAAGGTCGCCGGTCAGAATGACAAGCAGTGCCGGAACCCCGCCGTGAATGCAGAGAAGCAGTGCGTTCTTGAGCTTGTTTATATCCTCGCCGACATAGTCGAGATGAACGGCGAATGTTATTATAAACGCTATCTTGAAAAGCTCGGACGGCTGGAAGTTGATGACTTTGAAATCGAACCATGTTCTTGCATCCGGTCTGTCTGCTGTTCCGCTGCCGAACGGGAAAAGCAGAAGCATCATCAGCAGGCACACGCCGCCGATTATCATCCAGAAGCGAAGAACTATTTCATAGTCGATAAATGATATGACTATGCACATCGCCACACCGACAATCACTGCGAGCAGCATGACAAGCGTCGTACGGCTGATAAGGCTTCCGTCCTCAAGGCTGCTGTATGTGGCGCTGTAGACCATAAGAACGCCGAACAGCGATGTCAGAAGGCAGAGCGACATCAGCAGTTTGTCCGTAGTTTTTAATCCTCTTTTGATTGCCTGAAGTATGTTCATTGGCAGCTCCTTAGAAATTATACTGATATTATAAAGCGAAATTTAATCAAATTCAAGTAAAATACTTTTATATCTTTGATTTGTGTGATATAATTATTTGAATTTAATGCAAGGCAGCGGTATTTTTCAGATGAAGACGGTTTTTCATTCTTATTCTTCAAAACAGACCGAGGAGTTCGGCTCTCAGCTCGGCAAAAGCCTCAAAGCAGGGGATGTTGTCGCCCTGTTCGGCGATCTCGGCGCAGGCAAAACTGCGTTTACCAGGGGACTTGCGCACGGAATGGGCTTTGACGGCGAAGTCAGCAGCCCAACCTTTGCGCTTGTGCATGAGTATCCGGCGGATATACCGATTTATCATTTTGACATGTACAGGATTACTACCTGGGACGATCTTTATTCAACCGGATTTTTTGATTATCTCGATATGGGCGGGGTGCTCGTGATTGAGTGGAGCGAAAATATCGAGAACTGTCTGCCCGAAAATTCTATTAGAGTTTCGATATCCAAGAATGATAACGAAAATGAACGCATAATTACTTTGGAGAGGGGTGCCGAAATTGAAGATACTCGCGCTTGATTCGTCCGCAAAAACAGCGAGCGCCGCGATAACCGACGGCGAGCAGCTGATAAGCGAAGCATTTGTCAATGCCGGACTCACACACAGTGAGACTCTTCTTCCTATGGTCGATTCCGTTCTCAGCCTCGCACGTCTCACAATGGCCGATATCGACGGCTGCGTTATAACCGACGGTCCCGGTTCGTTTACTGGTATAAGAATAGGTATCGCCGCCGTGAAGGGGCTTGCAATGCCCAATGAGACGAAGTGCTGCGGCGTGTCCACTCTCAAGGCGATGGCTTATAATCTGCGCTATGATAACTGCATCGCCTGCTGTGCAATGGATGCAAGATGCTCGCAGGTCTATTCGGCAATATTCCGCTGCTTTGACGGAAAAGTCGAGAGATTGACCGAAGATGACGCAATTCCCGCATCAAAACTTCCGGAAATACTTGAAAAATATGCAAATGAGCGTATAATTTGTGTCGGAGACGGAGCGCATATCGCTTATCAGGCTGTTAAAGACAGTTTTAAGAGCGTTAGCCTCGCGCAGGACAGCAGGCGTTTTCAGCGTGCATACGGAGCCGCTTGCGCCGCCGTGTGCGAGAATATGGACTTCATTCCTCCGGCTCAACTTTTGCCCGTATATCTGAGACCTTCGCAGGCGGAGCGCGAACTCAGCCTGAAAAAGTCTCATAATCAATAAATCAAAAGGAGAAATTATCATGATAGCTCTTGCTGCTGACCATGCAGGATATCCTCTCAAGGAGGAAATCAAAAAACATCTTTTAGAGAGAGGCTTTGATGTCAAGGACTTCGGAACTGACAGCGACAAGTCCGTTGACTATGCTGTTTTTGCGAAGATAGCGGGCGAGGCGGTCGCATCCGGCGAGTGCAGGCTCGGCATTTTCTGCTGCGGTACCGGCGTCGGCATCTCGATGGCGGCAAATAAGGTCAGGGGAGTCAGAGCTGCAAACTGTGCAGATACTTTCTCCGCGCGCATGACAAGACTCCATAACGATGCAAATGTCCTTTGCCTTGGCAGCAGAGTTATAGGCGCAGGTCTTGCACTCGATATGGTCGATCTCTTCGTTGACACGCCTTTCAGCGGCGAGGAGAGACACCAGAGAAGAATCGATCAGGTCATGGCTATAGAGAACGAGAAGTTCTCAAAATAAAGAAGTCAGAAATTTTCAAATTATATATATCTGGAGGAGTTCAAAAATGGCAAACATAACAATAACAAATCACCCGCTTATTCAGCATAAGCTGTCTATCCTCAGAGATAAGCACACCGCTTCCAAAGAGTTCCGTACTCTTGTCGGCGAGATTGCTATGCTCATGTGCTATGAGGCTACAAGGGATCTTCCTCTCAAGGATGTTGAGATTGAGACTCCCGTTTCGAAGACGACCACAAAGGCTCTTGCGGGCAAGAAGCTTGCTTTTGTCCCGATTCTCAGAGCCGGTCTCGGTATGGTTGACGGCGTTCTGACCCTTGTTCCTTCCGCCAGAGTCGGTCACATCGGTCTTTACCGCGATCCCGCAACCCTGCAGCCTGTTGAATATTATTGCAAGCTGCCCAGCGATATCGGCGAGCGCGATGTTATTGTTCTCGATCCCATGCTTGCCACCGGCGGCTCGGCTATCGATGCTATAACCCAGATCAAGAAGAGAAATCCCAAGTCGATAAAGTTTATGTGCATCATTGCAGCTCCCGAGGGACTTGAGGCTCTCAGCAAGGCTCATCCCGATGTTGATATCTTCGCCGCTGCAAAGGACGAGAAGCTCAACGATCACGGCTATATCGTTCCCGGTCTCGGCGACGCCGGCGACAGAATCTTCGGCACGAAATAATTGCACTTGCAATACCAGGACTATTATGTTATAATCATTTCAGTAAATTTTGGAGGTGTTATATCATGAAACACATCAAGACAATCAACGCTTCGAATCTTAAGGAGAGTGCTGCTAAGGGTGGCTGCGGCGAGTGCCAGGCTTCCTGCCAGTCAGCTTGCAAGACTTCCTGCACCGTTGCTAACCAGAAGTGCGAGAAGTAATCTGATTTGAACGTAAATTAGGGGCAGGCTTTGCGCCTGTCCCTAAAATTCTGTCTGAAACAATTTGCCGATAGTAACGCGGCTAAAAGGAGCGAAAGCGGGGAGACCCGGCGTATATGATACATAAATATTTTCTCAACGGCTACTATATAGTCATTGACACAAACAGCGGCGCCGTTCACATTGTGGACGAGCTTGCATACAGACTGCTTGATTTCTTTACGGAAAAGCTCAAGGGCGAATGTCCCGATGAGATTATCTCAACTCTTGTGAACGAGGGGTTTGATAAGCAGGATATCATCGACACTTATGCCGAACTCAAGGCTTTGTGTGATGACGATTCTCTTTTCTCCGAGGATACCTACAGACCCTTTGCAGATATGCTCACTGAGGCGCCGATAAAGTCTATGTGCCTCAACATATCGCACGACTGCAATCTCCGCTGTGAGTATTGCTTTGCCGCTCAGGGCGATTTCGGCCACGGCAGAAAGCTCATGCCTTTCGAGGTCGGCAAGGCTGCGATAGATTTTCTTATCAAACATTCTGCAAACAGACATAATCTCGAGCTTGATTTCTTCGGCGGCGAGCCGCTCATGAATCTCGATGTTGTTAAAAAAGTTGTCGAGTATGCAAGATCGATCGAGAAAGAGCACAACAAGAACTTCCGCTTCACAATGACCACAAACGGTATTCTGCTCGACGATGACAGCATTGATTTTATCAACCGCGAGATGTCGAATGTCGTTCTCTCGCTCGACGGCAGAAAAGAAGTCAACGACCGTCTGCGCCCGACTGTCAATAAAAAGGGCAGCTATGACATAATCGTTCCGAAGTATCAGAAGCTTGTCGCCGAGAGAGGGGACAAGGAATATTATGTCCGCGGTACGTTTACAAAATATAACCTTGACTTCACCGATGATGTTCTGCATCTCAACGAGCTTGGATTCGATCAGATCTCTGTTGAACCTGTTGTGACCGATCCCGAGCTGCCGTATGCGCTGACCGAAAGTGATCTTCCGGCCATAGCAGAGGAATATGAGAAGCTTTCAAAGATACTTATAGAGCGAAAGAAGAATGGTACGAGCTTCAACTTCTTCCATTTCATGATTGACCTTGATCAGGGTCCGTGCGCAATCAAGAGACTCCGCGGATGCAGCTGTGGCAACGAGTATGTTGCTGTCACTCCCGAGGGCGATATCTATCCCTGTCATCAGTTTGTGGGTATGGATGAGTGGAAGATGGGCAGTGTGCTTGACGATTCTATCGACTACAAGATGAAGAAGATGTTCTCGAAAGCGAACATCTACTCAAAAGAAGAGTGCGCCGATTGCTGGGCGAAGTTCTATTGCAGCGGCGGATGCAACGCCAATAACATGCAGTATAACAACACTATTTTTAAGCCGCACAAGCTCTCGTGTGCTCTTGAGCAGAAGAGACTTGAGTGTGCGATAATGATAAAAGCCGCTCTTGCGGACGAATAAAAAATATAGCCCGGGATATAAATGTCCCGGGCATGTTTTATGTACGAAAAAAATCCCTCGGAAGTTTTTACTCCCGAGGGACAATTTTTTATTGCTTAGTGGCTACTCTTCTTTGCGGTGCTGTTGCTCATTGCGAGTCTCTGCTTGAAGGTCTTGAGGAAGTCCTTGACTGCCTTATCGATATTCTTGTCCTTCTTGTTGAGCTTGTACTCGTCGGAGCCTTCAAGCTCGTTAAGCTGCTTCTCAAAGTCCTCGCTGGCCTTTGTGGAGCGAATGGCGCTCTTCCAAGCGTAGTCACTGCCCGAATAGTACATGATGTGGTAGCCGTACTCGGACTCGACAATGCCGGTGTCGCCGACCTTTCTGCTGCTGTCGGTAGCCCAGTTGCGGAAGGACTCAACGTAGTTGGCGCTTGAGGTGATGCCGCTTATAAGTCCGCCGTCAGCGGCGCTTCCGGTATCCTTGGACTTCTCTTTTGCAAGAGCTGCGAACGAATCCTCGGTCTTTGCACCGCTCTGCCACTCCTTGTAGATCTTGTCGGCGGAAGCCTTTGCGGCCTTCTTCTGCTCGTCGGTTGCCTCGGAGGACGAGCTTGCATTGTCGGTGAACGAGATGAGAATATGTCTTACGTTCGAGGCCATGGGAGCGTAGCTGCCCTTGTTGATATAGAGGATAACATATGAGCTCACGTTGCCGTCGCTGCCGACTTCAAAGAGCTTGACATCTCCTGCCTTTCTCGCGCTGTCAAACGCCCACTTTGCGGCGTCCTCGGAGACATAGGAGGTGATGGTTGACTTTGCGGCCTCGTTGAGGGCGGTTGCGGACTCCGCGTCATAGTTTTCGGTGGAGCTGTTCTTTTTCTTTGCCTGCTCAAGGAAAGCTTTTTCGCTGGTGCAGGCTTTGAGAGCGGCTTCAGCCTCAGCCTTGACCTTCGCCGCGGCGGCTTTCTGGCGGGCGGCAAGCTGCTCCGAGGTCTCGCCGTCCTTTGCGGTGAGAGTCTCTATTGCGAACGAAAGGGTTCTTGCATCAACTGCATTGTATGCGCTGTGATCCTTGTCGTAGACAGCCTTTATGTCGGCGGCGCTGTAAGAATCGGTGAGCTTCTTTGAGGTGTCGCTCTGGTATCTCGAAACGATATTCTGCATCTCGAGCTGCTTGCGCAGGAACTTCTCGTTTATACCCTTGCCGTAGCTCGCCTTGAGGTAGGCGTTGAGAGAGTATTTGTTCTCTGCGGCGGTGTTTCTGAGCTCCTCGACCTGATCGTCAATTGACTTCTGCTCGTCGTCTGTGAGCTTGTAGCCTGCCTTGATAGCTTCGGCATAGAGAATCTTGTAGGTCTGGAGGGCGGAGATGGTCTCATTCTTGAGATAATCGGAAAGAAGCATTTCTTTTCCGTCGGCATCGGTGCCGTAGTTCTGCTCATCCGGCGACTTTGTCGGGTCAATGCCGATGTTCATGCCGTACATTGCGTACTGCTGAGCGTATGAGTAGATATTGTTGAGATACTGGCTGTAGTAATATGTAAACTCAACTTCCGAAACGCGGATATCGTCGCCCAAAGAGAACACGGTTGTATTCTTCTTGATAGCGGCCGTATCGTCGAGAACCTTCCAAACGATTCCGCCTGCAACTACGACGGCAAGAACGATAGCTACTACCATTTTGACTATCTTTGCCGCTGCCTTGCTCTTCTCGCTCTTCTTTTGACTCTTTTTCGCAGACTGAGCGAGGCGGGCCTTTCTGTCGTCACGGTATGACTCGGCAGAAGTCCGCTGAGTGTCTTTGTTTGCCATTCTTTTTCATCCTTTTCTTTGTTAAGGTTGATTTGACCTGACGGTCTATAACATTCTTATTTTATACTATTTTATTAGTTTTGACAAGCCGAATTTGCAAGTTTTATAGTTAGTTCATAATCAAATTACAGCTCGCCGTTTAGAAATGCGTCTTTGAACCACACATTCCTGACTTCAAACTGCTTGCCGTTGAGATAGTTGAGCGACTGCGCATCGGTGACAAAGTCGAATTTCAGCTTGTATGAATACAGAAACTGCTTTTTATATCCGCTCTCCTTGTTCATGGAGTTGCGCCCGTATTTTCCGTCTCCGAGCAGGGGATGACCTATCGAAGCGAAATGAGCCCTGATCTGGTGTGTGCGCCCTGTCAGCAGTTCAACTTCAACGAGGCTCATATTTTTGTTTTCCGCGAGCACGCGGTATTTTGTCTTTATCTCCTTTGCGCCCTCCGTTTTGCGGGACGAGACCTTGACGAGATTCTTCTTTTCATCCTTTGTCAGCCAGCCGTGCAAAGTCCCGTCTTTTTCCTTGAGACTGCCGTGGACAACGCAGAGATAGAATTTCTTTATTTCTCTGTCCTTGAGCTTCTGGTTCATGATTCTCAGGGCTTCTGCGTTCTTTGCGGCCATGACTATTCCGCCTGTGTTGCGGTCGATTCTGTTTATGAGCGCGGGCGAAAAAGAGTTTTCGTCGGACGGATTATATTCGCCCTTTTCGTAGAGATAGCGCTTTATCCTGGTCAGAAGAGTGTCGTTGTATTCGCGCTCGTCGGGGTGCGAAAGAAGTCCGACTTTTTTGTCGAGCAGCATTATATTCTCGTCTTCGTAGATGACCGTGAGATTCGTCGAAGCGTGCATGAAATCGTATCTGTCGAACCGCTGCTCGAAAAATTCGTCGTTTATGTACATATCCACTTTGTCGCCCTCTTTAAGGCGCGTGGATATTTCGCACCGTTTGCCGTTGAGCTTTATGCGCTTGAGTCTGATGTATTTGTACATCAACGAATCCGGAAGATTCGGAACGGTCTTTTTTATGAATTTGTCAACGCGTTGATTGGCGTCGTTTTTTCCTATAGTAAAACTTTTCAATTGCCGTTCCTCCCGCCGGATGATTTTACGAATTTTATCGCGCTCATCGCCGCTTTTGCGCCCTCTCCGACGGCAACGCTTACCTGAAGCAGACCGCCCGTGCAGTCTCCGGCGGCGAAAAGCCCCGGCAGCCCCGTTGACATATCGGCGCCGACTTTTATCGAGTTTCCTTCAACCGGTGCGCCGACTTTCTTTGCAAGGTCGCTTGCGGCGGCGCTCCCGAGTGCGATAAACAGCCCGGAAACAGGCAGGCTAGAACCGTCTTTGAATTTAACTCCGCTGAGCCTGTTTTCGCCGTAAAGTGAATCTATCGGATCGGTTATGATTTTTATATTGCCGAAGTCTCCGTTCGGTTCGACGCCATTTGTGAGCAGAGTAACATTTTCTGCGACTCCCGAAAGATCGCCTATCTCGTGCAGTGCATATGCGCCGTTCCCGAGCACTGCAACATCTTTTCCGCGATAGAAAAACGCATCGCAGACTGCACAGTAGCTGACGCCTTTTCCCTCGAATTCTTTGATGCCGGGGATATTCACACTTTTTCTCGCCGAGCCGGTCGCGATTATAACGGCGGGGGAGACAAAGTTATCCTCCGAGCACGATACGGTGTAATCGCCGTTCCAACCGAGCGAAAAAACCTCTTCTTCGAATATATCCGCTCCCAGCTCTTTTGCCTGCTCAACGCCGCGTTTTACAAGCTCTGCACCGGAAATTTCTCCCGTACCGAAATAATTCTCTACCTTTTCCGCTTTTTCCAGCGCTCCGCCGTCCTTGCCGATAACGGCGCAGGTGAGCCCTGCGCGCTTTACATAGAGCGCCGCCGACAGTCCCGCGGGACCGCTGCCGATGATAGCTATATCGTAGTGCCTGTCCATATGTGCCTCCGATTAAAGTAACATATGATGATTATAGCCTATTTTTAATTTTATTAACAGCCTTGAAAGAAAAATTTTTTATTAACACGGATTTTGTAAATATACAGAAGTTTTTATATTATTGAGCTTGTACAAATTCGCTTTTCGTTGTATAATAAACTGATTAAAAATTTTTCGGAGGAGAACTGATTTGCCGCTTTCCAAAGACAGAAACATAATTGTTCCGCAGGAGGAGCTCGACAGACAGATGGAGTTCTGCGGACTTGTGCATACAGTGCTTGAAACGCGCCTTGACGGGCGCAAGCCGCTCGCTTATGTCCATACTTTCGGCTGTCAGGGCAATGTTGCCGACAGCGAGAGACTCAAAGGCTTGCTTGAAAAAATGGGCTTCGGATTCACAGAAGAGCCGGAAAACGCGGATATATCGCTGTTCAACACCTGTGCCGTCCGCGAACACGCCGAAGACAGACTCTTCGGAAATGTCGGTGCACTCAAGAAAATAAAAGAGAAGAATCCCGACTTCAAAATAATCCTCTGCGGATGCATGATGCAGCAGGAGAGGATAGCCGAAAAGATTCAGAAGAGCTATCCGTTTGTCGATATAGTTTTCGGCACTCACGCTGCGCATAAATTCCCTGAGCTGCTTTATCGTGCTCTGTCTACCGGCAAGCGTGTGTTTGATATCGAAAATTCCGACGGCGTTATCGCGGAAGACCTGCCTCTGCACAGGGACAGTACATTCAAAGCGTGGCTGCCGATAATGTACGGGTGCAATAATTTTTGCACTTACTGCATAGTTCCATATGTCCGCGGACGCGAGCGCAGCCGCAGCAGCGATATTATAATCAGCGAGGCGCGCGAGCTTGTCAGGAGCGGATATAAAGAAATAACCTTGCTCGGGCAGAATGTCAATTCCTACGGAAACGACCGCGAGGGCGAGATGAACTTTGCCTCTCTTCTGCGCGAGATAAATAATATCGACGGCGATTTTATTATACGTTTCATGACCTCGCACCCGAAAGACTGCACGCATGAGCTGCTTGACACCATGGCGCAGTGCGAAAAGGTTGCAAAGCACCTGCATCTTCCCGTCCAGTGCGGAAACGACAGGGTGTTAAAAGCGATGAACCGCGGATATACGGCTGAAAAGTATCTCTCCCTGCTCGAATATGCCCGCAGCGTCATGCCGGAGCTTTCGGTGACGAGCGATATAATTGTCGGTTTTCCGGGCGAGACTTACGAAGAGTTTCTTGACACTGTGAAGCTTATTGAAAAAGCGCAGTACACGTCGCTTTATACTTTTATTTTCTCACCCCGCGAGGGCACCCGTGCCGCAAAGATGGACGACCCCGTTTCGAGAGAAGAAAAGGGAAAATGGTTCTCAGAGCTTTGTGCCGCGCAGGAAAAAATCGCGGCGGTGCGAACTTCTGCGATGGTTGGCAGGGAATACCGCGTTCTCTGTGAATCAAAAGCCAAGAAGGACGGCTATATATCGGGCAGAACGCAGGGGAATATAATAATTGAGTTTCCGGCGGACGAGTCGGTTATAGGCTCGTTCAGAACCGTCAGAGTGACCGAAGCTCTGATATGGATGCTCAAAGGCGAACTCGCCGATTAAAAATGCTATATCTCCGCTTTGCGGATAATGATATAAGATAAAATTCAAGGAGTACAGTTATGGACATCATCAAACTTACAAGAGAACTCGGCGCAGCTATCCAGCAGGATGACAGATACGCAAAGTTCCAGGCAGCTCAGAAGGCAAATGAAGAGGACAAGGATCTCAACGACCTCATGGGCAAGATCCAGCTCGTTCATATGTCTTATCAGCATGAAGCGAGCAAGGAAGACGCCAACGAGCAGAAGCTTGCTGCATACGAGACCGAGTTCAACGATCTCTACAAGAAGGTCATGGAGAACGAGCATATGCGCGACTACGAAGTTGCAAGAGCCGAGATAGATGAAATGATGCATTATATCACCGGCATCCTCGCTCTTTGCATCCAGGGCGAAGATCCTGCAACCTGCGAGCCTGAAGAAGAGCACCATCACTGCGGCGGAGACTGCTCCGGCTGCTCGGGCTGCTGATTATTGCATATCCTGCTCCGCGGGCAACTCCCGCGGAGCTGAAAGCTTTTTATTTTGCGGCACAGCCGCTGAGAGGACGGTATCGGAATGGCAGAGCTTTCTCCGATGATGAAACAGTATTTTGAAACCAAAAAGAAATATCCCGATACGATACTGATGTTCAGACTCGGTGATTTCTATGAGATGTTCTTTGACGATGCGGTAACTGCGTCGCGCGAACTCGAACTTGTGCTGACAGGCAGAGCCTGCGGGCAGGAGGAGCGTGCCCCGATGTGCGGAGTGCCGTTTCACAGCGCGGACAGCTACATGGCGCGCCTTGTTGCAAAGGGTTACAAAGTCGCCATATGCGAGCAGATGGAGGATCCCGCACTCGCAAAGGGTCTTGTCAAGCGCGAAGTCGTCAGAGTTCTGACCCCCGGTACGGTCATTGAAAACAGTATGCTCAACGAGGGCAGAAACAATTTCCTTGCGAGCGTGTATTTTACCGGCGAGTCGGCGGGTGTCTGCTTTATAGATGTCTCGACGGGTTCCGTCAACCTGACCGAGCTTGCCGCTCCCGCGCTTCCCGATAAGATAATCAACGAGATAGGCAGATTTATGCCCAGCGAGATAGTTTTCAACTCCGCATCTTCCTCTCTTGCCAAGGTGTTCTCGTTCATTTCAAACAAGACCGAAGCTCTTGCACAGGAGCTCGGCGACAATTATTTCGACCCGCAGTCAAGTGCCGAAATAATACTCAGACATTTCAAAAAAGACAGTCTCTCCGAGCTTGAACTCAATGAGACGGGCGCGGCGATTCCGGCACTCGGAGCGGCGCTCAAATATCTTACCGAAGTTCAGCGCAACGATCTTGAAAACATATCTTCGATATCGTTCTATTCGGAACTCAATTTCATGCGCCTCGATGTTGCGGCTTTGCGCAACCTCGAAATAGTCGAGACTCTCAGAAACCGCGAAAAACGCGGCTCTCTGCTCTGGGTGCTCGATAAAACCCGCACACCGATGGGCAAGCGAATGATCCGCGCGTGGCTCGAACGCCCGCTGCTCAGCATGGCACGCATAACAAAGCGCCATAACGCCGTAGCGGAGCTTGTCTCTCAGCCTATGGCGAGGCAGGAGCTCAGCGAAAGTATGTCGGGCATACATGATCTCGAGCGCCTTATAACAAGAATATCGTTCGGTACCGCCGGCGCAAAAGACCTGCGTGCGCTCGCGCTCGCGGCGTCGTGCTTGCCGGAGCTTAAGGAAAAAGTCTCGGCGCTCTCGTCCTCTCTGATGCAGGAGTGTGCCGAAAATATGGACACGCTTTCCGATATTTATGAGTTGATAGATGCCGCGATAGTTGAAGAGCCGCCGTTTTCCGTTCGCGAGGGCGGCATGATAAAGGACGGCTTCCATCCGGAGCTTGATTCCCTGCGCGATATAGTTTTAAACGGCAAGGATTATATCGCCGCCATTCAGCAGCGGGAGCAGGAAAAGACCGGAATAGCGAAACTTAAAATAGGATATAACAGGGTATTCGGCTACTACATAGAAGTGCCCAACGCTTACAAAGAGCTTGTACCCGATGAATATATAAGAAAACAGACTCTTGCAAACTGTGAGAGATTCATTACTCAGGAGCTAAAAGACCTCGAGGCAAAAGTTCTCGGAGCGCAGGACAGAATAGTCAAGCTCGAATACGAGATTTTCGACGATATCAGAAAACGCACCGGCGCAGAGCTTGCCAGAGTTCAGCGTACCGCTGCGGCAGTGGCACAGCTCGATGTTCTCTGTTCATTTGCTCAGGCTGCGCTCGAAAATAACTATGTCTGCCCTCAGATGTCCGCAGAGCAGGTTATAAAGATAAACGAAGGACGCCATCCCGTTGTTGAAAAAATGCTCAACGGCGAACCGTTTGTCCCGAATGATACTATTCTCGATTGTGCCGACGACCGCTGTGCGATAATAACCGGTCCCAATATGGCAGGTAAGTCCACATATATGCGTCAGGTTGCACTCGTCTGCGTCATGGCGCAGGCAGGAAGCTTTGTTCCCGCCGCGAGCGCGGAGCTCGGAATAGTTGACAGCGTGTTTACTCGAATCGGCGCATCCGACGACCTTTCAGCCGGACAGTCGACGTTTATGGTCGAGATGAGCGAGGTTGCATCGATACTCAATAACGCAACTTCGAGAAGTCTTATAATTTTTGACGAGATAGGAAGAGGCACTTCCACTTTCGATGGCATGAGTATTGCGCGAGCCGTGCTCGAATATGCCGCAGACAAAAAGCGTATCGGTGCAAAGACCCTTTTCGCAACACATTATCATGAGTTGACTGAGCTCGAGGGTCAGATAGAAGGTGTCAAGAACTACAATATAGCCGTCAAAAAGCGCGGTGATGATATAACCTTCCTGCGCCGCATAGTGCGCGGCGGAGCGGACGGAAGCTACGGAATCGAGGTCGCAAAGCTCGCCGGAGTTCCGAAGCCGGTCGTTGAGAGGGCGAAAAAAGTTCTCAAAGAACTCGAAGAGAGCGGACTCGTGCTCGTTCGCGACCGTGAACCGAGCACAGCTGTTGAACCCGACGCCGGGCAGATTTCGTTTGGTCAAAACAGTTCAAATGAGATAGTCGAAAAACTTAAAGTACTCGATGTCAACACGCTGACGCCGATAGAGGCAATGGGCGTGCTCTATGAGCTGACAAAGAGCGCAAAAGAAATATAACAGGAGGAAGCCATGCCGAAGATAAAAGTCCTGCCAAAAGAAATAGCGGAGCTTATTGCCGCGGGCGAAGTTGTCGAAAGACCCGCGTCTGTTATAAAAGAGCTTATGGAGAACGCAATAGATGCGGGCTCTTCTTCGGTCACGGTTGAAATAAAAAACGGCGGAATAACTTATATCCGCGTAACTGACAATGGGTGTGGAATAAGTCGTGATGATATACATACAGCGTTTATCAGCCACGCCACAAGCAAGATAAGCACGCGCGACGATCTCTATGCCATAGGTACTCTCGGATTCAGAGGCGAAGCGCTCGCGTCTATAGCCGCGGTTTCAAATGTCGAGGTGCTCACAAGAACGCCCGAAGAAGAGACCGGGACGCGCTATTGCATCAGTGCGGGCGAAGAGACGCTTGTCGATGATGCAGGATGCCCGCTCGGTACGACAATAGTTGTCCGTGATCTTTTCTTCAACACTCCCGCGAGAATGAAGTTCCTCAAAAAAGATGTGTCCGAGGCTAACGCGGTCGCAAGCATAGTTGATAAAATTGCGCTCTCAAACCCGGATGTTTCGATAAGATTCATCAGAGAGGGCAAGAATACACTGTTCACCTCCGGCAGCGGAGATCTCAAAACTACGGCATATGAGATATTTGGCAAGGATTTTTCAGACGGACTCATTGAGGCCGATTACAGCTTTGAATCGGTGAAGATAAGCGGACTCATCTCAAAGCCGACAAAATCGCGTCCGAACCGCAATATGCAGTTTTTCTTCGTCAACGGTAGACTCGTGAAGTCGGGTACGGCCTCGGCGGCGCTGAGCGAAGCATATAAAAATTCTATAATGGTCGGCAAGTTCCCGTACTGCGTGCTCAACATAACAACAGCGCCCGGACTTGTCGATGTAAATGTCCATCCCGCAAAGACGGAAGTCCGCTTTGCAAACGAGCGCACTGTTTTCAGCGCGATATATTATGCCGCAAAAAATGCACTCGAACGCAGAGATGAAGCGCCGAAAGTATCTATTCCGAGGACACCGCAGGCGGAACTCTTCGAGCCTGCACGCCCAAAGTCAGAGCAGATGAGACTGCCGGAAAAGCAGCCTGATTTCTGGAACCGTATGTCATCTTCCGAATACCGTTCGGCGCAGCAGGCGGAAAAGCCGAGATACAGCTATCCGCAGCAGTCTGCACCTGCGCCGCGCGAGAATATTGTGTCTGTCGCAAGCCCCGATAAAAAACCTGAAACGGCAGATACAGAGCCGTCGACCATTCAGCATTTTCTCGATGCACAGAGGGCGAAGAAAGAGGAGACTGCTGTCATTGAGCCGGAAGTGCGCACCGAACCCGAACCGATGGATGAACCTGCTGCGGCTCCGAAAGAAAAAATAGATGAAGCAGTTCAGACTGTCGATGCAGCAGTAGAGAATAAATTTGAAGATAAACCGGAAGAGCCTCCTGTGATCGTTATCGGCGAGGCGTTCAGAACATATATAATCGTCCAGCAGGGGGAGAGCATCTTTCTTGTTGACAAGCACGCTGCACATGAGAGAATGTTATTCAACGAGCTTGTTAAAAATGACACCAAGCGTTCCACTCAGATGCTTTTGACCCCGATAACCGTAACGCTTAGCAAAGAGGAATATTCCGCGGTGCTCGATAATCTCGATATGCTTATGCAGGCGGGATTTGCGGTTGAAGACTTCGGATATTCCGTTGTTATAGTCCGTGAGTGCCCGATGGAGATATCTGCCGATGAAGTCCCCGATGTTGTCGCGGAGCTTGCCGGATATCTTGTTGAAAACAGGCAGAAGCTTATATCCGAAAAGAAAGAGTGGCTGTTCAGCCTCATGGCGTGCAAGGCGGCAATAAAGGGCGGAATGTACACCACCGAATACGAACGGGAGCTGTTTATAAAGCGCCTATTCGCGAGCCCCGAGATAAGATACTGTCCGCACGGCAGACCCGTCATGATTGAGATAACCAGGCGTGAATTGGAGAAGAACTTTGGACGAGCGTAAGAAAATAAAAATAGCTGCTGTCGTTGGCCCGACGGCGTCAGGCAAGACAAAGCTTGCGGTGGATATCTGCCGCGCACTCAACGGCGAAGCTGTTTCCTGCGATTCGATGCAGATATATAAATATATGGATATCGCCACCGCAAAG
>OMCP01000244.1_pt1 | contig 20172 bp, 14 predicted proteins | sample 1646051 | NCBI WGS metagenome assembly OMCP01 (sample SAMEA103958146, study PRJEB25191) | human gut metagenome
AATAATTTAAAAATTTCTAACAAATTGAAAATAATTATATAACTCTGATATGAACCTTCCTTCTTTAACATTTTATAAATACTTTTATTCAGCAATTGTATCGAATTGTGAATTATAAAGTTCAGCATAAAATCCATTTTTCTTAAGTAAAATATCATGAGAACCTTGCTCTATAATATTACCATCTTTCATAACTAAAATTAAATCAGCATTTTTAATGGTTGATAGTCTATGAGCAATTATGAATGATGTTCTTCCAGATGTTAATTTATCCATAGCTTTTTGAACTAATTCTTCTGTTCTTGTATCTACATTAGATGTTGCTTCATCAAGTATTAAGAATGGAGCATTTTCAATCATACCACGTGCAATTGTAAGTAATTGTTTTTGTCCTTGACTAATTGTATCGTTATCCCCCACATTAGCATCTAATCCGCCAGGTAGAGTTTTAATGAAATGATCTACCCCAACAGTTTTGCAAACCTTCATAATTTCTTCATCCGTAACATTTTTTTTATTAAATTTTAGATTATCTCTAATAGTACCTTCGAATAGCCATGTATCTTGAAGCACCATAATGAATAAATCATGTATGTTTTCTCTAGTTAAATTTTTAGTAGATACACCATCTATTATTATATCCCCATCATTAATATCGTAAAACTTCATTAATAAGTTTACCAATGTCGTTTTACCAGCACCCGTTGGACCAACAATAGCAATCTTTTGGCCAGGCTTAACCATAGCGTTAAAGTTTTTTATAATAGTTCTATTTTTATCATATCCAAACTTAACGTCTTTAAACACTATTTCACCTTTAACAGATTCTCTATCTAATTTTTTAGCTAAATTACTTTCATCAGGCATCTCAGTTTCTTCCAAAAATTCAAATACACGTTCTCCAGCAGCAGTCATTGATTGAAGTTGTGTCATAGATTGAGCTATTCTTGTTAATGGATTAGTAAATAATCTAACATATATCATAAACGCTACAATAACACCAAAAGTAATAATATCTTCACTTACTAATATAGCACCGATAACACAAACAGCTAGATAACTAAAATTTCCAATAAATCCCATTAAAGGTTGCATAATACCAGATAGAAATTGACTTTTTTTATTACAAACATATAAATTCTTATTTAACTTATCAAACTCTTCCATAGCTTCTATATCAGCATTATAAACTTTAACAACATTATGGCCAGAATATATTTCTTCGATATGAGCATTTAAATTACCAAGTTCAACTTGTCTTTGGATAAAATATTTCTGACTTTTAGAAAGTATTATAGCCATAAACATAAAGCCAAACAAACTAGATATAATAGCTGTTAAAGCCATTTGCCAGTTAGTAACAAACATCATTATAATACTACCAATCAATAGTGTTATAGAGCTAACTAATGAAGCTATTGTATTATTCATAGTTTGCGAAACCGTATCTATATCATTAGTAACACGAGATAATACATCACCAATCTCATGCCTATCAAAATACCTTAAAGGTAATTTATTAATCTTCCTACTAATATCTCGTCTTAATTTATAAGCATATTTATTAGCAATAATTGTAGTTAAAATAGATTCTATATAACTAAATATAGAACTCAATATATATATTATAGCTAAAATCAAAGCCATATTTTTAATTTTAACCATATTCATTTTAGGTTTAATAATAGAATAAATACTATCAGGCAAATTGTCTAATTCTAATAGAATATCATCTAATTCTTTACCACTATCCTCTAAATCTGCTATTAATGACTGTAAAGCCATTTTATCCTCCATGGCAACATCATCACTAGTCATAATATCCTTAATAATATTCTCAGTAATATTAGGGGTAATACCTAAAGTAATTTCATCAGTTAAGTCTGATAATTTATTAGGAGCTACTAATGCTAATATAGCACTCAAAGTAGCCATACCCAAAGCAAATATCAAAACATATTTCCATTTACCTAAATTATTAAATGTTTTAATCAAAGTTCCCTTAAAATCCTTAGACTTTTCTATATTTCCATTTCCACGAGGACCCATTCTAGGCATTTTCTAACTCCTCCTTTGAAAGTTGTGATAAGGCAATTTCTTGATATACTTTACAACTTTTTAATAATTCTTTATGAGTACCTATTCCAACACACTCACCTTCATTTAACACAACTATTTTATCAGCATTAATAATAGTTCCTACTCTTTGAGCTACAATTATAGAAGTAGCATCTTTAGTATATTCTTTTAATGCACGACGAAGTGTAGCATCAGTTTTAAAGTCTAGAGCAGAAAAACTATCATCGAAAATATATATTTCAGGGTCTCTAGCTATAGCCCTAGCTATAGATAATCTTTGTTTTTGACCACCGGATACATTTGTACCACCTTGAGCTATATGTGCTTCATACTCTCCATCCATTTCTTTAATAAAAGAACTAGCTTGAGCTACATCAGTAGCTTCTTTTATTTTACCTAATGTAGGTTTAGTACCATTTACAGAACCATACCCAACATTAGATTTTACACTACCCATAAACATCACAGCTTTTTGCGGTACATAACCTATCTTATTATGTAATTCTTTTAGTTTATAATCACGAATATTAATACCATCTATTAATACTTCACCTTCAGTAGCATCATAAAACCTTGGTATTAGGTTAATTAATGTAGACTTACCACTTCCAGTTGAACCAATAAAAGCAACAGTCTCTCCTTTATTAACTTTAAAACTAATATCTTTAATAACATACTCAGAAGCATCTGGATACTTAAAAGATACATTCTTAAATTCTACTGTTCCTACCTCTAAAGCTTCATTACCATCAAGAGTACCATCTTTCAAAGATAATTCTTCATCTAATACTTCATTTATTCTTTTAGCAGATACACTAGCACGAGGTAATATCATAAATATCATAGCAAGCATTAAAAATGACATAATAACTTGCATTCCATAACTAGAAAATACAACCATATTAGAAAATAAAGTTATTTTATCTACCATATGAGCAGCATCAATTAAATAAGCTCCAATAAAATATATACCCAAAGTTAAGAAATGCATAACTATATTCATAACCGGATCCAATATAGCAAAACATTTTTGATTAAATAATTGCATATTGGTTAAATCATTATTAACTTTATCAAATCTATTTTCTTGATACTCTTCAGCATTAAAAGCTCTAACTACCCTAATACCAGTAACACTCTCTCTTGTTACACCATTAACACCATCTATTAACTTTTGTACTTTCTCAAAACGAGGATATACGATTTTTAGAAGTATGCCAATAGTTACTAAAAGAATTGCAACACCCGCTAAAACGAGTAAACTCCATTCAATATTTTTATTAATTATCTTAGTAATAGCCCATATACACATAACTGGAGCCTTAATAATCAGTTGCATACCCATGGCCACTAACATTTCTAATTGGGTAACATCATTCGTAGTTCTAGTAATTAAACTGCTAGTCTCAAACTTCTTAATCTCCCTCATACTAAAGTCTTCAACCTTCTTAAATATACGTCTACGTAAATTCATAGAAAAATCAGCTGATATAAAAGAAGTAATATACCCAACAATAACAGCACTTCCTAAAGAACCAAAAGCACATAATAACATATAGCCGCCCTGTACTAATATATCCTTTATAATATAACCTTCCGATTGAAGTATTCTTGTAATTTCACTCATATAATCAGGCAATTTTAAATCCAACCATACTTGAAATACTATTAATATAGCCACCACAAAAACTAAAGCCCAATCCTTTTTATTAAATTGTTTAAATACTTTAATCATTTTCTCACCTCTAATAATATATTCTTTAATTCAGATTAAATTGAATTTCAATTATATAATCTATAAAACGTTATTAACTTTTTTTATATCAGATTTTAAATTATAAACTTAAAAAATTTTTTCTCAAACCTATTTAATATCTCATATTAATTCTTTATTAATCTATGTTTACTAAAAATAAACTATTATTTCTATTATTTTCTTCAACTTACAATATCTTATCCACCATTAAATGAGCATATTAAATATATAATACACCATATTCTTTGTCAATATTTTTTATATAAAAACCATAATAAACCACAATATTACAAGCATAAAAAAAGGAATTCATTTTACAGAATTCACTTGTTTTATCAATGGAGCGGATGATGGGAATCGAACCCACGTGGTCAGCTTGGAAGGCTGAAGTTCTACCATTAAACTACATCCGCAAAAAATAGTAGGCAATTAAAATTATACCAAATATATTATAATTGTCAACCATTTTAATAAAATTTTAAAATATTTTAACTATTTAAGTAATTAATAGCCATAATTGCAGCAGTAGTACCATCAGCAGTTGCCACAGTTAATTGACGAATCATTTTATCACGACAATCACCAGCAACAAACACACCAGCAACATCAGTAACACAATTATTTGACTCTATATATCCATACTTGTTCACTTTAAGTAAATCCTTAACAATATCACTCTGTGGAACTAAACCTATAGAAAGAAATACTCCATCTAATTTAATTTCCTTAACAACATCACCGGTTTTAATCTTTATTCCATAGACCTCAGAAAGACCAATATATTCTAAAACTTCGCAGTTCAAAATAACCTCGACATTATTTTTATCCTTAAGCCTATCAATCAACACCTGTTCAGCTGTTAATTTATCCAAATTTTGAATAACATAAACTTTTTTACAAATATCACTTAAACTAATAGCATTAATTACCGCACTATTCCCGCCACCAACAACGGCAACAACCTTATCTTTAAAAAATGCTCCATCACAAGCAACACAAAAATGTATTCCCTTGCCTATTAATTCCGTCTCATTTTTTAAACCTAATAATTTATATTTAGAACCAGTCGCAATTATTACAGTTTTACCTTCATAAACATTATCATCGGTAATTATTTTTTTTATTTTACCATCTTCTATTTTTTTTGCTTCCTCAAGTTCAATATCTATTCCCAAATTGCTTACTTGTTCAAACATATTGTTTGTTAATTCACTACCACTAATTTTAGTATAACCTGGATAATTTTCAACAAGGGGAGAAGAAGCAATCTGCCCCCCTATTGAATCCTTTTCTAATATTAAAACCTTTTTATTAGCTCTAGCTGCATATATGGCCGAAGTCATCCCAGCAGGACCACAACCAATAACAATAACGTCATACATTAATATCACCTAAATTTTAAATTCTTCTATATATTTTTTTATATTAGATAAATTAACAACATTTGTTACATCCTTACCATCGATTATAACTAAAGTAGGTGCTTGTTTAACAGAATATTTTTTAGTCATATCTGGATTATCCTCAGCATCGATAAATTTATAATCAACTTTAGCCTTTTCTAATAATTTTTGTGCCATCTTACAATTAGGACAAGTCTTAGTACCAAATAAGAACACACCATTTTCTACTTTTTCCTTCTTTTCCTTTTTCATTTTAGAACAATTCAAATCATAAGACTTTCTCTTTTTATATTCTTGAGCTTTACCATCATTCCAATTTTTAACCGGACGATAGTAACCAGTAATTCTACTATAAACTTCTGTTTCTTCTCCACACTTAGGACATTTGTTAACCTCTCCAACAATGTATCCATGTGTCTTACATACCGAATAAATTGGTGAAATAGTATAGTATGGCAAACGATAATTTTCAGCTATTTTTCTAACCAAATTAGCAGCAGTCTTCCAATCGGTTAATCTTTCTCCTAAAAATGCGTGAAATACAGTACCGGAAGTATATAATGTTTGTAATTCATCTTGGATATCTAACGCTTCAAAAATATCACTTGTATATCCGACAGGTAAATGTGAACTATTTGTATAATAAGGTGTTTCATCACATTCAGAAGCTGTGATAATATCAGGGTACTTACTCTTATCGTTTTTAGCTAAACGATACGTAGTTGACTCAGCAGGAGTAGCCTCTAAATTATATAAATCGCCATATTCTTCTTGATAATCGGATAATTTTTCACGCATAAAGTTAAGAACATCTTTAGTAAATTCTTGTGCTTCTTCATGTGTCAAGTCTTCCTTAATCCATTTAGCATTCAAACATGCTTCATTCATTCCAACCAACCCGATTGTAGAAAAATGATTATTAAATGTACCTAAATATCTCTTAGTATAAGGATACAATCCTTCGTTCAGTAATTTTGTTATAACATTTCTTTTGATCTTTAAACTTCTAGCAGCAATATTCATTATTTTTTCTAATCTTGTATAAAAATCCTTTTCATCTTTTGATAAATAAGCAATTCTAGGCATATTAATAGTTACAACTCCAATAGAGCCTGTAGATTCTCCACTTCCAAAAAATCCTCCAGATTTCTTTCTTAATTCTCTTAAATCCAATCTTAAACGACAGCACATACTACGAACATCGCTAGGTTCCATATCACTATTAACATAATTTGAAAAATAAGGTGTACCATATTTTGCAGTCATTTCAAAAAGTAATTTATTATTTTCTGTTTCTGCCCAGTTAAAATCTCTTGTTATTGAATATGTAGGAATTGGATATTGGAAACCTCTTCCATTTGCATCCCCCTCGATCATAACTTCAATAAATGCTTTATTTACCATATCCATTTCTTTTTGACAATCTTTATATTTAAAGTCAACTTCCTTACCACCTATTATACAATTTAACTCTGCTAAATCATTAGGTACAGTCCAATCTAATGTAATATTAGTAAATGGTGCTTGTGTTCCCCATCTACTAGGTGTATTAACCCCATAAACAAATGATTGAATACATTGTTTAACTTCTTTATAAGATAAATTATCAATTTTAACAAAAGGTGCTAAATAAGTATCAAATGATGAAAACGCTTGTGCTCCAGCCCATTCATTTTGCATAATACCCAAGAAATTTACCATTTGATTACATAATGTAGACAAGTGTCTTGCTGGTGAAGAAGTTATTTTTCCAGGAACTCCACCTAACCCTTCTTGAATTAATTGTTTTAAACTCCACCCAGCACAATAACCAGTTAACATTGATAAATCATGCAAATGCAAATCACAGTTACGATGAGCATTAGCAATCTCATCATCATAAACTTCAGATAACCAATAATTAGCAGTTATCGCTCCAGAGTTACTTAAAATAAGTCCTCCAACTGAATATGTAACAGTAGAATTTTCCTTAACTCTCCAATCAGTTACATTTACATAGCTATTAACAACATCCTTATAATCTAATACAGTAGATTTCATATTACGCATTTTATCATGCAATCTTCTATATAGAATATAAGCCTTAGCCACTTCAGCATAACCAGCCTTAATCAAAACAGACTCAACGCTATCTTGAATATCTTCAACATTAACTATATTGTTTTCTATCTTAGGTTCAAAATCTGCAGTTACCTTAAGTGCTAAAAAATCAACCACTCCATCATCATAATTTTTTCCTTCGGCATCAAAAGCCTTCTTTATAGCCTCAGATATCTTTTGAATATCAAAGCTAACTATCTTTCCTTCTCTTTTTCTAACTTTATACATATTTTTATTTCCATCCCTTCTAATTTGTATAAATTTATATTCCTCTAACTGTTACGTTAGGGTATTTCATATTTAATATATTTTGAATATCAAAAAGTTCTTTTTCACTAAAACCGTTAAGTCCAGATTGCAAAACATTACTACAATCACGATAATTTTGAATATAATATCTAGCATTAGGTCCAATATATTCACATATATGCTCTAATTGTGTAATACTATGTAATTCCTTAACTACTGTAGTTCTAAATTCATATTCAATATTTGAATTTTCTAAAATATCAATACTCTTCTTTATATTTTCAATATTAATATTATCAACACCAGAAGTTTTATCATAATTAGAAAAATCATTCTTAATATCCATAGCAACATAATCAATAAGTCCCATATCAATTAATTTTTTTAATTTTTGAGGATTACTACCATTTGTATCAAGCTTAACCTTAACACCAATTTCCTTTATTTTCTTTATAAAACTCTCAATATCTCTCTGCAACAAAGGTTCCCCACCACTTATACAGATTCCATCAACAAGTCCCTTTCTTTTTTTTAAATAATTCAATACCTCATTTTCATCAATTATCCCATCACCATTTGTATCCATAAGCAAATTTTTATTATGACAAAATGGACATCTAAAATTACATCCTTGTGTAAATATCAAACAAGCCGTATTAGCAGGATAATCTAACAACGTCAACTTCTCCATACCACTAATCGTCATACTTAAATTACCTCTTCACCATTATTTTCAAAAAGCCAATATCACTATCTATTGCCAAATTAATCATATCAGAAATCTTATTACAAGATATATTCTTAGGTAGTTCAATTTCAATTAAACAGCCACCAGAAAGCATTTTTTGATATTTGCCTATATATTTAAAATCATTATTTATATCATCTTTATAATTAAAAAGTCTATCTATTCTAGAATAATTAGGTTTATCACTAACCCCCTTTTTTATTCCATAAATTGCTTTATCCAAATCCATTAGTTTTTTTAAAGGACGGCTCTTACTAGTCTCACTAATTATAAAGTTCAAACGGCTTTCATCAATAAATTTACTCACCTTTTCATTTGCAAATTTTAATATCTTTAAAAGTAACTCTTTTTGTTTTTCCAAATCTTCTTCCAAATTTATTACACATTCAAAAAGACCTACCAATTCAATATTCAAAGCGCCTTTTTTTAAAATCTTTCTAATTTTTTGACCATTCTCCAGCTTATCATCATCTAAAATATTATTATTGAAAACAAAACGATAATTTTCTTTATACTTATTTCCCATATTTTCAAATATAGATAAAAGAACATTTTTAGCGAGTTCCAACATTCCGTCAAATTCAAGATAAAAATCTTTTAAATTTTTATTTTTATACTCAAACCCAAGACGTCCCATATTAACAGAAACCGACGCCACAATCATTCTTCCAATAGAACTTCTACTATCATATAGTTCATTTTCAAATATTCTTCTACCGTTACTAAAATATTCAACTTCATTTTCGGCATCATCGTTATAAGAAGATTCAATAAATGATAAAGCTACATTTTTTGCACTTTCTATTGTTTCAACAATCTTATTATATAATTCCATATTATTGTTTTTTCTTATTTTGAATATTGTCGTAAGATTTTCTAAATAATCAACTTTCAGCAACTGTTTAACATAGCAATTATTAATTAGATTACCTTCATAGCTATCATTTGTGCCAAGACTTATTGAATATTTTTTATTTTCTTGAAAATTATTATTCAAGTGTAAAAGTAGTTGTTTAATTCCAGCAGATAACCACTCAATAGTTTTTTTATAACTAGTATTGTAAGCCAAAACAATCAATTCTTTCACTCTTTTATTTAATAATATAGAATCAAAAACACCTATATTTATATTAAGAGTATTTTCTTTATCGATTAATTCTTCAATTTTGCTAACATCTACATACTCACAAAAGCCTTCAATATTAAGATAAGCCTCTATTGCGTTCTTGAGTTCTCCCTTAAATTTAGAAATTAACTCTGGCACTAAAATATAATCGAATTTAGATAAAGTTATTTCACCATCGATTTCTGATTTTGCATTAATTGCCATTTGTATTAAATCTAAGGGAAAATTATTATTAATAACATTATCAAATTTTAAATGAGTAGAAGATAAATTGCCTAAATTAAAATAATCTAAATTATGAATATAAATACTTCCATCATCGTGAGCTCTAACAAATTTATTATCCAAAACATAAGCTTTTGTATACTCACAAGAAATTGTTTTCCCAAAATCTAATAATATATCGTTAGGTTTTCCTATTACGCTTTTATTTTCATTAATAATTCTTTCTATCGCCCTAACAAATTTATGTTGTTGTTTTATACTAAAAGCCTTCCTTGATGCCGCTCTTTTAATACGGTAATCACTAAAAGCTTGATAGACATCATAAAACTTATTTTCTTTTAATTTTGTTTCAATAATATCTTGAATATCTTCAACATTAATTGTTTTCCTAGTCGCATAGTTATTTTTTATATACCAAAGCACATCTTCATATACTTTATTTACCTTTTTTAAAGAAATATCTACATCAACATTATCAAAAGCTTTTTTTATTGCAATAGCTATCTTAGTTCCGTTAAAAGAAACTCTCTGACCGCTTCTTTTTACAACAACTAAATCAGATAAAACTTGTTCTTCGCAAATATCATTCATACTATCCCGCCTATATTCTATTGGTAAGACTATCATACCAAAACGAACATATTATGTCAATGTTTTTTTTAACTTTTTTTATTTTTATTTTAATATTTACATTTTTTAATTTTATTTTTTCCAAAGAAAAAAATATTTTTATCCAACATTGCATCAAGAAACGGAAAAACGCTTGCAAATGCCCGTATTAAAAGAGAAAAATAAAACACCAATATAAAATTGATGTTTAAATAGCCAAGCATTTTATAAATGTTTTTTTTTAAGAAAAAATATTTTATTTTTCCAAAAAAGATAATTGGACCTTACCTTTTTCCAAATTAATATCCTTAACATAACAATCCACAATATCACCAACAGAAACAACATCCAAAGGGTGCTTTATATAGTCATTAGACATTTGCGAAATATGAACGAGGCCATCATTTTTTAATCCAATATCAACGAATGCTCCAAAATCAACAACATTTCTTACTGTCCCTTGCAATTTCATCCCGTTTTTCAAATTTTCTATTTTAAGAATATCACTTCTTAAAATCGGTGCAGCAAAATCATCACGATAATCCCTAGTAGGTTGTTTTAGTGCTTGAACAACGTCTTCCAAAGTATATTCATCTATTGCTAGCTTAGAAGACCAATAAGGAATATCTAAATTATCTAATTTCTCTAACATCTTATCAGTGCCGATATCATTAGTAGAACATCCTAAACCATCGATAAGTTCTAAAGCTTTATCGTAACTTTCCGGATGTATCGGTGTAACATCTAACACATTATTACCATTAATTATCCTAATAAAACCGACAGACTGTTCATAAACTTTATCGCTAATCCCTTTGATTTTTCTATATTCCTCTCTGGAATTGATTTTTCCATTTTCTTCTCTATAAGCAAGTATTTTATCAATAACACTTTTAGTAAGACCAGAAACATATTTTAAAATCGAAAAAGAAGCTGTATTGATATTAACACCAACATTATTAACAGCTTTAGAAACAACAAAGTCTAAAGATTCATCTAATTTCTTTTCATTTACATCATGTTGATACAAGCCGACACCGATGCTCTTAGAATCTATTTTAGTAAGCTCCGCCAAAGGATCTTGTAATCTTCTAGCTATACTAATAGCACTCCTTTGTTCAACTTGTAAAGAAGGAAATTCCGAAATAGCTAATTTAGAAGCAGAATATACAGAAGCGCCCGCTTCATTAACAATAGCGTATTTTACTTCTCTATTTTTAATCTCACCAATCGTCTCAGCTACCAAAGCCTCACTTTCTCTAGAAGCCGTTCCATTACCTATAGCAATTATTGAAACATTATATTTTTCTACCAAATCCTTTATCTTTTGTTTGCTTTCTTCCCACATATTTTTAGGCTCATGAGGATATATAACCGAAATATCTAAAACCTTAGAATTGCTATTTACAACCGCTAATTTACAACCAGTCCTATATGCTGGATCTAATCCTAAAACTGTTTTTTCCTTCATTGGTGGTTGAAGCAATAATTTCTCTAAATTTTTAGAAAAAACATCTATTGCTTGCTGTTCACCTATCAAAGTTAACTCACTTCTTATTTCTCTTTCGATACTAGGTTTAATTAACCTTTTATAACTATCCTTAATCGCATCTTTGACATAATTCAAAACAACAGATTTATCATTTTTAATTATCTTACTTTCTAAATAAGAAATTATTTTATCATCATCCGCTAATAAAGAAACCGATAAAATGCCTTCCTTTTCGCCTCTATTTAAGGCTAAAATTCTATGGGGTTTTAAAGATTTAATTTTATCACTATAATCATAATATATCTCATAAATCTTAGTATCATCAGTAGCTTTTTTCTTCTTCTCGCTAACTATAGTTCCATTATTATAAATAAAATTTCTTATCCATCTTCTATAATAAGCATTATCGCTTATCCATTCGCTAATAATATATTTAGCTCCCATAATAGCATCGTCATAAGTTTTTACTTTATCATTAATAAACTTATTAACAATAGCATCGGTTAAATCAAGAGGAAAACTCATAATTATCTTAGCTAAAGGCTCAAGTCCATTATTAATAGCCTCCGTAGCTTTAGTTTTCTTTTTTTCTTTATAAGGTCTATATAAATCTTCTACTTCTACTAATTTTTCACATTTCATAATATTATTTTTAATTTCATCGGTTAAAAGACCTTTTTCATCGATAAGTCTAATTACATCTTCTTTCCTTTTTAATAAGTTTACTTGATATTCATAAACCTCATTAATTTTTCTAATTTGTTCTTCATCTAAATTACCGGTTGCTTCTTTTCTATACCTAGCAATAAAAGGAACAGTATTTCCATCGTTTAAAAGTTTTAAAACGCTTGAAACTTGATTATTTTTTATATTTAATGCTGTCGCAATTTCCTTTATTATATTCTCGTTCATTAATCTCACTCTTTCTAACAATTAATATTATATCATTTTTTTCTTATCATATCAGCATAAATAATTTTATCATTACCAAATTTTTCCCTTAAGCTATCAACAATATTTTGTACATCATTTTCTTTTTCTATTTTTACATTATTTTCAAACAAAGATAACTGTAACTCCCCAATATTTTTGAAATTACTAACTCCAACGCATATATTTCTAACCGGTTCAAGATTCCAAAGACTATTGAAAAGCTTAACAAAATGATTGTATAAATCATTATCAGAATTAATTTCTCTATCTAGTTTTAGTTGTTTACTATTTTTGCTAAAATCAGCGTACTTTATCGATGTATACACACAGGAAGCAGACTTGGATTGTTTCCTAAGTCTCTTACCAACATCTATTGACAAGCTTCTCACTACCTTTAAAAGTTCTTCTTTATTATCGCAATCATAAGGAAGTACCGATGAAGAACTAATGCTTTTAGGTCCGGCATATTCATATTCAACTAAAGAGTTATCTATCCCGTTTGCATATTCATACATCATTTTACCCATACTTTTAAAAATCTTTACCAGCATATCTTTATCCGTATTTGCCAAATCATATATTGTCTTTATACCTAAATTAATTAATTTTTCACTGGTTTTTTTACCTATCATAAAAAGATCAGTTACCGGTAGTGGCCACATTTTTTGCTCTATTTCATCAGAAAATAAAGTGTGAACCTTATCAGGCTTAGAGAAATCCGAAGCCATCTTCGCACATAATTTATTATTGCCTACACCTACATTAACTGTAAAACCTAAAATTTCCTTAATATCATTTTTTATTTTATAAGCAATATCCAAAGGATCGCCAAATAGTTTAACAGAATCAGTATAATCAATAAAACATTCATCGATAGAATATCTCTCAATTTTATCAGAATATTTTTGCAAATAATCAAACATTTTATTAGAAAAATAACTATAAATTTTAAAATTTGGTGGAAAAACTTCTAAATTAGGGCATTTTTTCTTAGCTAAATATAAGCTTTCACCGGTAACGACACCCATTTGTTTGGCTGGAATACTCTTAGCCAAAACAACACCTTTTCGCTTTTTCTCATCACCGCCTATGACCGCAAATCTATTTCTTATATCTACTTTATAACCATTTTTCAAAAGCCATACTGCACTCCATGATAAAAAAGCATTATTAACATCGACATGTAATATTACCCTATCTTTCATATTTACCACCACCATTATAATAACATATGTTCGTGTTTGATGCAAGAAAAAACTTAAAATTACTTTAAGTTTTAATCTCTATCTCTAGTCATTAAAAATAATCTTAAAATTTGTAACAATGTCGTTAGCAAAGATGCAACATACGTAAATGCCGCTGATTTCAACATATTATCGCACGAATCAACCTCATCTGAATTAACGATATGAAGTTCTGCTAACTGCTCTTTTGCACGCTTAGAAGCATTAAATTCAACAGGTAATGTAACTAGTTGAAATATCAACGTAGCACAAAGCAAAGCAATACCGACATAAGCTAATTGAAGTTCTCCAAAAATCCAACCTATAAGCAATACAATGTATCCGATCTTAGAGCAAAAATTAACAGTAGGGACAATTTTAGAACGGATACGCATAAAAGTATATCCTTCTTTATCCTGAATCGCATGTCCCACTTCGTGAGCAGCCACGGCTATCGCCGCTACAGTACTACCTTCAAAAACTTCTTTAGAAAGCCTAACCACCCTTCTAGTAGGATCATAATGATCAGATAAACTACCATTAATTGAAACAACGTGGACGTCTTTTAACCCATTTTTATCGAGAATTTTTCTAGCAACTTCAAATCCTGTTATTTCTTTTGTAATTTTAACCTTTTTATATTTACTATAACTACTACTTATATATACTTGAGCAATCAAAGTAATAGCAATAGAAATAATAAATAAATAATCAAATCCATAAAAATACAACTTTATCACCTACCTAATTATTTCATACACAGTTCCATCTCTAGTATCTCTAATAATTACATTTTTATCCTTTAATTCGTCCCTAATTTTATCCGCTTTAGCATAATCTTTATTTTGTTTTGCTAAATTTCTCTCCTCAATCTTATTTTGAATATAACAAGCAAGTTCATCATCTTTTACTTCATCAAAAACACATAAATCTAACGATAAAACTTTATCAAAATCATTGATTAGATATAACTTAGTATCATCATTCATATCATTATCTTTTAAAACATCATATAAAACAGTAATTGCCATAGACGTATTTAAATCATTACTAAGAGCTTGAATAAACTTATTTTTATAATATTCAACCTTATTGTTATCAATATTATTACCAGGAACCAATTTTTTTATTTTATTTTTTAATTTATTGTAAGTACCACTAGCACCATCTAAAACATCATAACTAAAAAGCAATTGTTTTCTATAATGGCTTTGCAAACATAAAAGACGATAACTAAGAGGATTATATCCTTTTTTTTCTAATGAGTTGACAGTCAAAAAATCGCCACTTGACTTGCTCATTTTACCAAGACTATTGTTTAAATGTTCAACATGAAACCAATAATTGCACCATTTATGACCGATATAACTTTCGGTTTGAGCAATTTCATTAGTATGATGTGGAAAAATATTATCAACGCCACCACAGTGAATATCTAAATATTCGCCTAAATATTTAAGCGATATACAAGAGCATTCAATATGCCATCCGGGATACCCTAATCCCCAAGGACTATCCCACTTTAACTCTTGATCTTGGAATTTAGATTTAGTAAACCACAAAACAAAATCTGTCTTGTTTTTTTTATTATTATCCTCTGAAACATCATCTCTTACAGCAATCGCTAAATCTTTCTCATTATGATTAGATAAAACATAATAAGAAGAAAGTTTAGAAGTATCAAAATAGATATTACCACCGCTATGATAAGCATATCCTTTTGAAATTAGCCCCTCTATCATTTTGATATAATATGCTATCATCGAAGTAGCAGGAACAACAGTATCTGGCTTTTTAATATTAAGTTTTCGGCAATCATCAAAGAAAGCATTAGTATAAAACTTAGCAATTTCTAAAACTGTTTTATTTTCCCTTATTGCTCCTTTAACCATTTTATCATCGCCCGTATCAGCGTCGCTAGAAAGATGGCCAACATCGGTAATATTCATAACTCTATCTACATTATAACCAATATAGTTAAGAGTCTTTTCTAGCACATCTTCCATTATATAAGAACGCAAATTTCCAATATGAGCATAATGATAAACCGTAGGTCCACAAGTATACATTGTAACCCTATTTTTATCATGAGGAATAAATTCATCCATTTTTCTACTTAGTGTGTTATATAATTTCATCATCACACCTCCAATTAATTATATTATAAAATTATGTTATTTTTGTGTTTAAACTATGTTATTTTCCTAATCTATTAATTATTTTTTCGTAACCAAACAAATATATAGTTTTAGCAAGTTCTGGACCATGCATAAAACCTGTTGTCTTAATTCTAATAGGCATATAAAGCATCTTACCCTTAAAACCTGTTTTTTCTTTAACGTTATTAATAGCTTGCGCGATATTGTCGATAGACCAATCACCAATTAATTCAATTTCCTTCTTAAAACTAGAAATTACTTCATCAGTACCTTCTTGTTTCATAAACTCTATACATTCCTCATCAAGACAATACTCTTCTTCAAAAAACATTTTAGCAAGTTCTACGATTTCTTTACCATATCTTAATTCATCTTTATATAGATTTATTAAAGTCATAATCCACGTATTATCCTTGTTTGAAACATCATAATATCGTTTCAAATGAGGAAATGTGATATTAAATAGTTCCTCATCAGAAAGTTTTTTTATGTAATGACTATTAACCCATCCAAGTTTTTTAACGTCATATATTGATGGACTTTTACTAATTCTAGCAGGATCAAAATCTTTAATTAGTTCTTCCATAGTAAATATTTCCTTATTGTCTTTAGGACTCCAACCCAACAATACCAAATAATTAACTATAGCCTCAGGTAAATATCCATCATTATATAAATCCATAAATGATGCATCGCCATTTCTCTTAGAAAGTTTATTACCATCTTCACCTAATACCATTGGAACGTGAATATAAGTAGGAGCTTCCCAACCAAAAGCTTTATATAATAAATTATATTTAGGTGTTTGGCTCAAATATTCATTGCCTCTAATAACATGAGTAATCCCCATTAGATGATCATCTATAACATTAGCAAAATTATAAGTAGGAAATCCATCGCTTTTCAACAATATTTGATCTTCTAATATATCATTACTAACCTTTATTTCACCATATACAACATCATTAAATGAAGAAATTCCACTAGTAGGCATTTTTTGTCTAATAACATAAGGAACATTATTTTTTAAATTATTTTCTATCTCTTCCTTAGACAAGTTCAAACAATTTCTATCGTACTTGAAAGCTTGCTTTTTCTCATCATACATTTTTCTTAAAGTATCAAGTCTATCCTCTGTACAAAAGCAATAATATGCTTCTCCTAATTCGACTAATTTAAGTGCATATTCTTTATATATATCCTTCCTATCGCTTTGTACATAAGGTCCAACATCGCCAGGATTTTCAGGGCCTTCATCGATCTTAATGTCACATAGCTTTAAAGTATCATAAATAAATTTTGTTGCACCCTCTACCTTTCTTACTTGATCAGTATCTTCTATTCTTAATATAAATTTCCCATTATTATGCTTTGCTACCAAATATTCAAATATTGCCGTCCTTAAATTACCAATGTGCATAAATCCAGTTGGACTAGGTGCAAACCTTGTTCTTGTATTTGACATATAAATCACCTCAAAAACATTATAACATTTCTAAGAGCAAAAGTAAATTAAACAAAAAAAATAGATACTATAAGTACCTATTAATAATCCACATAACTTCTATCTAGCCTCTGTTTGAACTAGCACTTCAACATTTACAGCTTGCAATCCCTTAGGCGTTTCTACTAAATCAAAACTTACCATTTGACCTTCAGTTAAAGTTCTATAACCATTAGCCTTTATCGCAGAATAATGAACAAAAATATCTTCGCCATTTGTATAATCAATAAAACCATAACCTTTGTCGTTGTTAAACCACTTAACTTTTCCACTCATAATTAGCACCTCACATTCTAGTAATTCCTTACAATAAAATTATAAAATATATATCGGTCTTTTTGTTCATTAAAAAACATACAAATTACGACATAATCAGCAAACAAAATACCGAGTAACAGTGGACATCTCAAATATATCATAGCAACACTTTAACAAGCCAAAACAAATCTAACTGTCTTTGTAAAAACATTAAACGCAAAAATATAAACATCCTATATTATTAATTAAATTAAAAAAAACAAACGTAGTTTGCTTTAATTAATCTTTATATTCATAATATCTAAAATTCTATCCAGATCAGCATTGTTTTCAAAGAAAATCTGAATCTTATTATTATTAATTTTTACCTTCGTTCCAAGAACTTCTTTTAATTCTCTTTCAACATAATCATAGTCATTAGAAATATTTTTCCTATTAATAGTCACTTTCCTCTTAAAATCAGTTTTATTGACCATCTCTTCTAAATCATGAACACTGACATTTTCATTGACAATTTTTCTAGATAGCAATAATATTTCATCAATATTTTCTAATTTGCTAAGAACCCTAGCATGACCCATAGAAATTTTATTTTCTAACACCATGTTTTGGACTTCTTCGGGTAATCTTAATAAGCCTAAAGTATTAGTTATATGACTTCTACTTTTACCGAGTCTAAGGGCCAAATCTTCTTGTCTAATATGTAGACTATCAATAATTCCTTTATAAGCCCATGCCAGTTCAATTGCTGTTAAATTTTCTCTTTGAACATTTTCCAAAAGGGCAATCTCGCGCATCTCCTCATCGGTAAATTCCTTAATTATTGCTGGTATCGTCTTTTTCCCAGCTAATTTTGATGCTCTAAGTCTTCTTTCACCCGCAACCAAATAATAACCCTTTATTGTCTTTTTAATGATAATCGGTTGAAAAACGCCATAGTTTTTAATCGATGTAGCTAGCTCATCAAGCGCCTCTTGATTAAATGTTTTTCGCGGTTGATAAGGATTAACCTTAATATCATCAACATTAACCTCTACAATATCACTTTCTTTTGCAGACTCTACAATATTACTTTCAAATGCATCAAAATCTAAAACTTCATTGTTAAATAATTGTTCTAACCCCCTACCAAGTGCCTTCTTTTTTTGTTCCATTTCTTTCAATAACCTCCTTTGCTAAGTTAAGGTACGCCAAAGTCCCCTTGCTTGTTGGGTCATACGCCGCGATTGGTTTTCCATGGCTAGGAGCCTCCGACAATCTAACCAACCTAGGTATAATCGTATTATAAACTCTTTCTTTAAAAAATTCTCTAATATTTTCAACAACTTCCAATCCTAAATTGGTTCTAGAATAAAGCATTGTTAAAAGAACACCTTCTATCTCCAAATTAGGATTAATTTTTTTCTTAGCAAGCATAATTGTATTCATAAGTTGCATAATACCCTCTAAAGCAAAAAATTCACATTGTACAGGAATAATAACCGAATCTGCCGCTGCTAGTGCATTGGTAGTTAAAATACCCAAAGATGGTGGACAATCCAAAATTACATAATCATATTTATCCTTTATCAAAGCGATATTTTTCTTTAACTGACCGGTTTTATCAAAAGTAAGACCAAGCTCTACTGCTTTTCTTTCCTTATTCATAAGTTCAATATCAATCCCCGCTAAATTTATATAAGCTGGAACAATACTCAAATTTTTATACTTAGTTTTAATAATCGCCTTAAAAACTTCAGCTTTATCCACTAAAACTTCGTATATACTATCCTTAACATCCCCTTTATTAATTCCAACCCCAGTAGTTGCATTACCTTGTGGATCCAAATCAATAAGTAAAACTTTTTTATTTAAAATACCTAAAGAAGCCGCTAAATTTATACTAGTAGTAGTTTTACCAACGCCTCCTTTTTGATTAACCATTGCAATTACTTTTCCCATTGTCACACCTTCAATTCTCGTATATACAATATTGTACCAAAAAACCAAAAAAAAAGAAACACCTTTTATAAATTTATTTTATTCTATAATTTTTTGATATTCGTGATATAATGATTAAGAGGTAAAATATGGAACTTAAAAAAACCGATTGGACTAATAAAGATTATCAACAATTTTTAAAATATTTAGAAACAAAACAAGATATAAATTACAAAAAATTTCATAGTGCTATTATAAAAAAAGAAATAAACCTAATAGGTATTAAAACACCTATTTTGAGAAATATTGCCAAAGAAATATTTAAAGGAAATTATCAAAGTTTTTTAAAACTAGTTACACATACTTATTATGAAGAAACTATAATCTA
>OMCP01000254.1_pt1 | contig 19826 bp, 19 predicted proteins | sample 1646051 | NCBI WGS metagenome assembly OMCP01 (sample SAMEA103958146, study PRJEB25191) | human gut metagenome
AATTCCTACCGAAGCTACTGACGAGCATTACTACAAAGCAATTGCTCTCATTCTTAGAGATATGATGAGCCACGAATATGCAACATTTACAAATGCCGCTGAATCTCAAAATAAAAAGACTGTTTACTATCTCTGTATGGAGTTCCTTATGGGTCGTTCTCTCAAAAATACTCTCTATAACCTCGGTCTTACTGATGTTATGACAAAGGCTTTGCAGGGACTCAATATCAAGATTGAGAATATATATGAGCAAGAGCCTGATGCAGGTCTTGGCAATGGTGGTCTCGGTCGTCTTGCAGCTTGCTTTCTTGATGGTCTTGCAACACAGGATTATCCTGCTATGGGATATTCACTTCGCTATGAATTTGGTATTTTCCGTCAAAAACTCGTTGATGGCTGGCAGACAGAGCTTCCTGACCGTTGGCTTCCAGGCGGACAAGTATGGCTTCAATCTCATCCTGAAAAGAGCGTAAAGGTTCTCTTTGATGGCAGAATCGAAGAAAACTGGGCAGACGGCTACCACAGTGTTAATCATGTTGACGCAACTGCTATTGAGGCTGTTCCTTATGATATGATGGTTGCAGGCTATGGCGGAAAGGGTGTTTCCCGACTAAGACTTTGGGCTGCTAAGTCCAACGATTTCGATATGAAGCTTTTCAATGGTGGCGAATATATTCGTGCTATGGAACAAAACGCTATGGCAGAAGTTATCACAAAGGTTCTTTATCCTGAAGATAACCACGCAGAAGGCAAGAGTCTCAGACTTAATCAGCAGTATTTTCTTGTTTCTGCTACAATTCAGGATATTGTCAGAAGACATCTAAGAATATATGGCACTCTTGATAACTTCCCAGAGCTTGTTGCTATTCACCTTAATGATACACACCCTGTTCTTGCTATTCCTGAACTTATGCGTATACTCCTTGATGAGTGTGGATATTCATGGGATAGTGCATGGGATATTGTTACACGCTCTATTGCATATACAAACCATACAGTTATGGCAGAGGCTCTTGAGTGCTGGCAGGTCGATATGTTTGCAAGAAAGCTCCCAAGAATATATCAGATTATTGAAGAAATCAACAAACGCTTCTGTGCTGAAATGCATGAAAAAGGCATTGATGGCTCACAAATTGCAAGAATGGCTGTTATCAATGACGGCATAGTTAAGATGGCTAACCTTGCTGTTATCGCAGGTCATTCTGTAAATGGTGTTTCTAAGCTCCACAGTGAAATCCTCAAAGAGTCTGTATTCTCAGATTTCTATAAGGTTACACCAGAGAAATTCAAAAATGTTACTAACGGTATTGCTCATAGACGCTGGCTCAATCAGTCTAACCCTGGGCTTTCTAACCTTATCCTTGACCTTATCGGAGATAAGTTTATCACAGACGCTTCCGCTCTTCAGGGACTTATGAAGTATAAGGACGATGAAAGCGTTCTAAAACAACTTGCAAAAATCAAGAAAGCAAATAAGGTAAAAATGGCTGAGTATATACAGACTAATAACGGAATTATTGTTGACCCTGATTCTATCTTTGATGTACAGGTTAAGCGTTTGCACGAGTATAAGCGTCAACACCTTAACGCTATTAATATCCTTAGCACATACCTTTGGCTCAAAGCAAATCCAAACGCAGAATTCACACCTAAGACTTATATTTTCGGTGCTAAGGCTGCTCCTGGTTACTACTTTGCAAAGCAGATTATTCAGTTTATTGTAGAGCTTGGCAACAGAATCAACAATGACCCTGATGTCAATAAAAAGCTCAAGGTTGTTTATCTTGAAGATTATCGTGTATCTGTTGCAGAAAAGCTCATTCCATCAGCAGAAATCAGTGAACAGATTTCCCTTGCAGGCACAGAGGCCTCTGGCACAAGTAATATGAAGTTTATGATTAACGGTGCTGTTACACTTGGCACACTTGATGGTGCTAATGTAGAAATTCACGAATCTGTCGGCGATGATAACATTATTCTCTTTGGTATGACAACATCTGAAGTTAATGCTCTCAAGCATCGTGGTTATAATCCTCAGGAGTATTATAATAATAGCCGTGAGATTATGGATATTATCAATTACATTGAAAGAGAGTTCAGTGGAAAGTTCCACGATATTGCAGAATCTCTCAGAAATAAGGACCCATATATGGTTCTTGCAGATTTCTCAGATTATTCTATTGCACAGCAAAACGCATCTGCTCTCTATGCTGACCCAATGCACTGGAACCATATGTCACTTGTCAATATAGCTCAGGCAGGACGCTTTGCAGCTGACCGTTCAATCAGAGATTACGCTAATACAATTTGGGAAGCTACACCAGTTGAGCTTTAATTGATTAAAAAACAAATCATTTTCATTCCTTAAAATAAAACGAGAGGACACTCCGAAAACGAGGTGTCCTCTTTGCTTTTTTTAATCTATAATTGACGAAAATTATCTAAAATTGTATAATGTAAAAACAGAGTATATCAACACAGATGACGGTCAATCCTGCTCCCAGAAATGGGGGTGTTGCTATGGAAAACTATGTGACATGGTCTGAGCTAATTCAGCTTATCATAGCATTTGCAAATGTTGGAACATTTATTGTTGCAATCATAGCACTTTTTAGCAATAAAAGGAAATAACCGTCCTGCTCCACCAGAACGGTTATTGATTATTATATAAAGCTGTCTGAGAGCGACCGTGTGTTGGTATACTCTCATTGCTTATATTATACATTTATTCATTAAATATGTCAACTAAATCAAAAATTTTATAATTGACTAATTGACGAAAACTAAACAAAAAGATATAATAAGCACTAAATTAATACTATAAGATTTTCAATAACGGAGGTTGATTTATTATGACAGAAAAAGAAAAGGCTCAAGCTGGTCTGCTCTATAAAAGTACTGAAGAAGAATTGAAATCTGAACTTATGCGTTGCAAAAACTTATGTGCTGAATATAACAGACTTATGCCATCACAATCAGAAGAAAGAAAAGCTCTCCTTAAAAAAATTCTTGGCAAGACAGGCGAAAATTTCTGGATAGAGCAATCATTTTGGTGTGATTATGGCTATAATATCGAGATTGGTGAAAATTTCTATTCTAACCATAATCTCGTCATTCTTGACCCAGGCAAGGTCACATTTGGCGATAACTGCTTTGTTGCACCAAACTGTGGCTTTTATACAGCCGGACACGCTCTTGATGCAGAACAAAGAAATGAAGGCTTTGAAATTGCTCTGCCAATTACTGTAGGCAATAATGTATGGATTGGTGGAAGCGTCTGCGTTATGCCTGGTGTTACTATAGGAGATAATACCATTATTGGCGGAGGAAGTGTTGTAACTAAGGATATTCCTTCGGGTGTTATTGCTGCTGGAAATCCTTGTCGTGTAATAAGAAAAATTACCGAAGCTGATAGGAATAAATATAAAAGAAGTTTGTGAAAATTTCGCCTTGACATTCTCAAAAAAATTCTGATATAATTATAGTCGCCGAGTAGCAAGAGCGTAAATCCAGGAATTGGATTTACGCTTTTTTTTTGCAAAAAATTACAAGTTCTGAGAAAGGAAGATTTTAACCTATGGAAAAAACAAAAATGAACAAAATGGGAATTGTTCCAGTCAATAAACTACTCATAACTATGGGTGTACCTATGATTTTATCTATGGTTCTTCAAGCAGTTTATAACATTGTTGATAGTGCTTTCGTATCTAATATGTCACACGATGGTGAGGCGGCCCTGAATGCCTTAACCCTTGCATTCCCTGTACAAATGCTTATGGTGGCAATAAGTATTGGTACAGGTGTAGGCACTAATGCACTCTTATCAAAGGCACTTGGTCAGCGTGATAGTGAAAAAGTCAACCGTGTTGCAGGAAATTCATTTTTCCTTGCTATAATAATTTGTGTCGCCTATATAATCTTTGGCTTAACAGGTGTTCGTGCATACATCTGCTCACAAACATCTAATAAACTAATTCAAAATATGGCGATTGACTATCTGAACATTTGTTGTATAATCTCATTTGGAATCGTATTTTTCTCAATTTTCGAGAAACTTCTTCAAGCAACAGGTCGCTCAATGTTTTCAACCATTGCACAGATTTCAGGTGCAATTGTAAATATTGTTCTCGACCCAATAATGATATATGGTTTACTTAGTTTTCCAGAAATGGGTGTAAAGGGTGCTGCATACGCAACTGTTATAGGTCAGTGCGTTTCGTGCATAGTTGCCTTGATTTTCCACATCAAAGTAAATAAGGAAATCTCAAATAAAGCTAAGTATATCAAACCATCGTGGCAGATTATCAAAGAAATTTATGCTATCGGTTTGCCAGCAATAATAGCACAGGCACTTATGTCTGTTATGACCTATGGACTTAATATTATACTTGGCATACTCAGTGAAGCTGCCGTAACTGCATATGGACTTTTCTACAAAATTCAACAATTTATGCTCTTTGCCGCATTCGGATTAAGAGATGCAATCACACCAATTATATCCTTTAATCATGGTATGAAAAGTAAAGAAAGAATACAAGACGGCATCAAATTCGGTATGATTTATACAATTTCAATTATGCTTATCGGAACACTTTTACTTGAGCTTTTCGCAGAACCGTTTGCGGAAATATTTGGCCTTTCAGGCGACACAAAATCTCTTTGTTTAAGTGCTATGAGAATAATTTCTGTAAGCTTTGTTTTTGCCGGTGCAAATATTGCCTTTCAAGGAATCTTTCAAGCTCTCGAAAGCGGTACAGAATCCTTAGTTGTATCAATTTTCCGTCAGCTTATATTAGTCTTGCCTGTTGCATGGATATTCGTAGAAATTATCAAAAATTCAAATACAAGCACAGACCTTGTCTGGTATACATTTTTAATCGCTGAGGCAGTCTCAACCGGAATAGCTTGTATATTTATGAAACGAACCTATAATAAAAAGATAAAATTCTTAACTCCATGTCCTGTACATATTTAAGCTAAAACAAAAATCACAGCTAAGAGCCATAGATAAAGCTAATATCCAAAAGCAATTTTTAAACCTCCTTGTGTTAATTATTATTCATTATAAATCAAAGCATCTTTATTTATATAATTAAACTATTTTTTCCGTTAAATATACCAACTATATCAGCACATTTGACAATTTTTCTTTAAAGTAGTAGAATATTTTATATATAATAAAGTGAAGCGAGTTTGTTAATTATGAAAAAATTTAGCCTTTTATATCCAAATAGCAGTAACTATGAAGCCAAGGTTCTTGACGAAGCCGCTTGCAATGACCTATCATTTGACTGTCTCTTAGATGCTTTAACAAAAGAAAAATCTGAAAAGCAAATCATAAAAAGAATTTTATCACAAATGGTATCTGACGAAAAGGTTATAAAATATCGCATAGATATTTTTGATGATTTGCTACACCACCCCAAAATGTGTGAAACATTAGAAAATCTTTTAACACAGCTAAGCGACCTATGGGAATTAAAGCGTATGCAAAAAGATACGGAGGTTTCAGCAATATGGGGACTTATTAACCGACTTCGTGAAGTAAACGACTATATTCAGTGTATAACTCAAATGAAGCTTGCTATGGACGAAGCCGACCTCAAATCAGATGGTTTAAAAGAGCTTTATGCTATGGTAACAGAAATATATAATGGCAGTGGTTTTCCACAACTGAAAAAGGATATTGATGAAACATTTGCAAAGGCACAAAAGCTAAAGAGTGTGACTGTTGGTGTAAACCTTGATAATCTTCTTCGTCCAAAGGAGGCTGGTGTTGTATCATTAAATGATGCCGAATTTACCCATACAGGATTGCTCAAAAATTTTATGAATTTTGCTGCAAAGAAAACCTCTGAAATTCACGAAGGTGTAGAAGTTGAAAGTATGAATTTTCACCCTGCCGCAACAAATAAAAAGACTTCACTAACAGGTATGAGCATAAATAATGTGGCTGAACTTTCTACACTTCAAATTGAATCATCGCTCACAGGCGGCGACCCATTTTCAGCGGCTATGGAAAAATCGGTATCAAATATTCTCAAGAAAATAGTCAAGGATATTCGAGATGTTCTCCGCAAGTATGTCGATATAAGCGGTTATTCCCTGACATCAATTTCACCTGAGCTCATTTTCTATATTCGCTGGGCATCACTGATACGCAAAATACAAAATCTCAATCTCCCAATCTGCAAGCCACAGGTTCTGCCAACCTCACAGCGTGTTCTGCAAACCGATGGCTTGTACAATCTCAAACTTGCTATAAAGGCTGTTAATGGTGAAGACATCGACATAGTAACAAACTCTCTCGATTTTAATGAGGAACACCGTATCTACATTATGACTGGTCCTAATCGTGGCGGAAAAACTACTTTCACACAGGCTATCGGTCTTATGTATCTTCTTGCACAGCATGGAATATTTGTTCCAGCATCAGAATTTTGGTTCAGTCCTTGCGATACGATTTATACACATTTTCCAGCCGATGAAAATAAGACCGTAGACCTTGGCAGACTTGGCGAAGAATCTGTCCGACTTTCTGAGATTATGCAAAATTCAACTGAAAATACACTTGTGCTTATGAACGAAACCCTTGCCACAACCAATGTTGAGGAAGGTGTATATCTTGCGAGAGATATAGTTCGCTTTATGTGTTATATCGGAGTTCGTGCAATCTACAATACACATATGCACGACCTTGCAAGAAATTTAGAGGCTTTTAATTCCGACCCCGAAATACATAGTCGTGTCGAAAGCATTGTTACAGGCATAGAAAACGGACGCAGGTCATTCCATGTACAGGTACTGCCACCGCAAAATGCCAGCTATGCAAGAGATATTGCAATAAAGTATGGCATAACCTTTGAACAGCTAAAACAGAGCCGAGAATTAAAATAATTTATTAAAACTTATAAAACGGAGATTTCAATATGACCTATGATTTCATTGAACTTGACCGAAACGGAACTATTCCGCTCTATCAACAGCTATATGACAAAATATCCTCCGCAGTTGAAAACGGTAGCCTTACTATCGGTGCAAAGCTCCCTTCAATTCGTAAACTATCAGAAGATTTACAGCTCAGCCGTACAACAATAGAATCAGCCTATCAACAGCTATGTATTGAGGGCTATATAAAGAGCCTTCCACAGAGAGGATACTATGTCCAATCTGCCCCTCAGAAAAACACAATAAACAACACAAACTCCGTTTTACCAATAAATCGTGAGAGCAAAGACAACATTCTTTATGACCTCGGAAGTGACCTTGCTGACCGAAACGAAACTGATATAAAGCTTTGGCGTTCACATATAAAAGATGTTCTGAAAAAGGAGAATGTCATAGCCTCCTATGGCGACCCACAGGGAGAGCTTGCACTAAGAAATGCCCTTGCACTTTATAGTCACGGTATCAGAGGTGCTGTTACAGACGGAAGTCGTATTCTGATTGGTTCAGGCACGCAATCACTTTTATACATAATCTGCGGACTTATCTCCGAAATAAAGCCACGCACAGCAGCTATGGAGGAGGACGGTTTTCCTCTCGCCGAAAGAGTTTTTGCCGATTGTGGATTTTCCATTCATAAGCTTAAAAGCGATAATGACGGAATAATCCCCGAAGAACTTTATAAAAACGGCTCAAGCATATTATTTATAAATCCATCTTGCAATAAAAACGGACAGCCTGTTCGTATGAGCCGTAGAAAAGAACTCCTCAAATGGGCGGAAGAAACCGATTCAATCATCATAGAAGATGACTATAACGGCGAACTAAGATATAGCTCCCGACCATTTCCTGCACTGCAAAGTGCCAATAGTGAGAGAGTAATTTATATAGGTTCATTCTCGAAAATGCTCTTGCCGTCCGTAAGAATAGGCTATGCGGTTTTAACGCCTGGATTGCTTAAAATCTACGAATCAAGAAACGGCTTTTATAATCAGACCTCATCAAAAATTGAACAGCTTGCACTTGCCGAATATATCAAAACAGGCGAACTTGAACGCAGACTTCGCCGTTTGCGTAAGCTATATCGTGAAAAAAGCTCTTTGATTATGCAAGCTCTCGAAACTACTTTTGCAGATTCTGACCTTAAATTAAAAGCCACACTTCAAGAAACTGCTCTATGTTTTATACTTTCGCTCAATACAAACCGCTCTATGGCGGAAATGCTTTCACTTGCAAAAAATCAAGGTGTCCGACTTTCCGCTCTAAAATCTGACAAAAAAAATACCACCGAGCTTAAATTAGGCTTCGGTGGTATTCCCACAACGGATATTATCAATGCAATAAATGCTTTAAAAAAGGCTTGGTGCTAAAGTAGTGTATTAGAGAAGTTTATTGACGCGGTCGAAGAAACTACCGAGCGGGCGAACACACCCCCAAAAAGACACTTAAAAGTTTTGCTCAAGCTTTTTCAAAAGCTTGCAGATTTCAAAGGCAGAGCCTTTGGTGGGTTTTAAGGGCAACGTCCTTAACATCTCTTTCTCCTCAAGCGGTGGACGAAGTCTGCCACTTATTTCTTCTATCGTTAGCAATTAGCTAACGCTTTGAGAACTCACCCTAAATTGCCACCCCATTAAAAGTCACATACATAATAAGATGTAATGGTGCAAACCTAAGCAATTCAGCATTCAGAAATTCCTTTTTATCATCAGCAACCTCTGTCAGTATATCAACATAAATTTTGCTTTCAGCAATATTCTCAGTAATATTACACTCTAAGCCCAATGACGCAACTTGTTTTTCAAGTGCGTCCTTTCCTATTATGCTCGGATTTATCTGAAGCCTGTTCATAAGCTTATTTCGTCTAATTTCAAGCGTGTCACCATTCATATAGGTTCTTGCCATAGATTCAAGCTGTTCAAGTCCGTAGCCCTCTGCTGTCTGAACGAAACATTCACGCAAAAGAACATCAACCTTATCATAAACAACTTGCAAAGCAACAGCATAAGCCCTTATCTCTGCATCAATAAGACCGCCTTGTTTAATATCATAAATTTCTGTTGCAGAAAGCTTATTCTTTATGGATTCATATGCAGTCACCACAAAACCCCCTATACAACAGTAATGCTGACTGCTCCAAGCGTATAAAGCTTAGTGCAATCGCCTTCATATTCTTTAGTTACGCTTGTATCAAAAATATAATTTTTAACACCGTCAATATGATAAATAAGCTCTCCAAGCTCGCAGTATTTAACCCCATCGCCAACGCAAAGCTTTCTGAAATATTCAGTTATTTCATTCTGAACTTTACTTTTAACATCATCAGCATAATATCCGTCCTTAACAGAAATCGACAGCTTTATTACCACTCCTGTCAAAGTGGCATTTTCAACCGAAACACTAATATTTATACCCTTTTTATCATTCATTTCTTGCTGTAAAGCAGAAACCACCTCATCACTACACTTTGACGCACGACCTGCAATATAAACTCCAACAGTTCCCGTTCCAGCGTGTCCCTGCGGATAATGGTCTTGCGCCCCACTTTGAGGACGGGCAGCTTTCCCCATTCCACCAGCTTCCGCATGGTATTCCTGCCGATACCCGTACATTCTGCGGCTTCCTCTATGGTAAGTCCCATTTTGACTGCGCTCATTCTATCAACCTCCTTTTTAAAATACTCATTTTGCAACTACTGTTTTATCATTATACTTATTCTGCCATCTCTTGTCAACCTATTTTGCAACTATTCATAGTTTATTTACAACTTTTACCGAGATAAAGGTTGCAAAATAAGTATCGGCGTGTTATACTGATACTAGTCAGGAGGTGAACACCTTGAAAAAAGAAACCACATTCACCGCAAAACAGGTCGGTGGGCGGATTAAGGAACGCCGCACAGAGTTAAACATTACCATGCCGGAACTCGGCAGGCGTGTGGGCGTGAACAAATCCACCATTCAGCGGTACGAAGCGGACGGAGTTGATCCGAAGCGCACAATGGTTATCAACGGTCTTGCGGAAGCGTTGCTCACAACTCCCGAATGGCTGACAGGTCTTTCCGATGATAAGGAATATGACACCTATACTCTTTGCCAGCGGGATATTGAGGAACACATCAGGAAATATCTGGACACAGTTTCCTATACAGTAAAGGGCGAGCCGCACCAGCAGCTTCTCACGACATTTCTCGGCAAGATGGTTGACCTGTATACGGTTATGACCTGCTACTTTGCTGATGCTATGGAGGAAGTTGACCGTGTGGCGGAGGACAAAGGGCTGAAAGAGTCTCTTGGACGGTACGCCATAGAGTCCGGGGCAATCATGGAACAGGTATACCGCAAGAAGATGGAAGTACCGATTGAGGATATGAAACGGTTTTTAGACGGGATTTTACATATCCACGATGAGGGGCGCACAAGAATGTCGATGGGCGCACTTTTCGGGATAGTGGAGGAAGCCGAAGAAAGGCTTTCCGAAAAAGAAAATTCCGTGGCACCTTGACAAGTAAAGACGCCAGTTGACTTTCACTGGCGGAAGTGACACAATTACTTTACGCACACCATATGTCACAGTCCCGATTGCCACGGATAGAAAGGAGTTTTTATCTATGGCAAAAGGTTCTGTAAGAAAGAAAGGCAAAAAGTGGTACGGACGCTTTTATATTGAAGATGAAAGCGGCAGAAAAGTGCAGAAAGAGTTTGCAGGCACAGAGAGCAAGGCGGAAACAGAAGCCATGCTCCGCAAAGCGATAGCGGACTATGAGGAAAAGCAGTTTGTCGGGAAAGCGGAAAACATCACGGTAGGCGATATGCTGGATATGTGGGTAGAGGAAGAACTGAAACCCGGCAACTTAAGCAACGGGACGGTCATGTCCTATCAGGGAACGGTCAACCGTATCAAGCAATATCCCATTGGCAAACGCAAGCTGAAAACCGTGACCGCCGACCATTTGCAGGCGTTCATTGATTTTCTGAGCTACGGTGGGACAAACCCGGACGGGACAACTTCAAAGCCCATGAGCAAAGGATATATGCTCCTGTTCTCGGCGGTGCTGCAAAATTCCTTCCGCTTTGCGGTTTTCCCGAAAAAACTGATTACCTTTAACCCTATGCAGTATGTGAAGCTAAGGGGCAGGAAGCAGGAAACGGATATTTTCTCGGACAGTGAGGAAGATACTTCCAGTATTCCTACTATCACCCATGAACAGTTCCAAAAGCTGGAGGAATTTCTCAAGGCAAAAGATAATCCCGCCTTGCTGCCTGTGCAGATAGCGTACTACACGGGGCTTCGTATCGGGGAAGTATGCGGCTTGACTTGGCAGGATATTAACCTTGAGGAACAATATCTCACGGTACGCCGAAGCATGCGCTATAACGGAACAAGGCACACAACCGAAGTGGGAACGACAAAACGGAGCAAAGTCCGCACCGTTGATTTCTGCGACACGCTGGCGGCAATCCTGCGGGCGGCGAGAACAGAACAGCGCAAAAACCGTTTCCGCTACGGGGAGCTTTATCACCTGAACTACTACAAAGAAGTAAAGGAAAAAGGGCGCACCTATTATGAGGTTTACAGCCTGCAAAGGACAGAGGAAGTCCCGGAGGATTACAAGGAAATCTCCTTTGTCTGCCTGAGAGCAGACGGGGCGTATGAAGCGCCGAGTACGGTAGGGATTATGTGCAGGGCGGCAAAGAAGAAAGTGAAAGGGCTTGAAGATTTCCATTTCCACACGCTCCGTCACACCTACACAAGCAATCTGCTTTCCGGCGGCGCAAAGCCGAAAGATGTGCAGGAACTTCTCGGACACTCCGATGTCAGTACCACAATGAACATCTACGCTCACTCTACAAGGGAAGCGAAGCGCACTTCCGCAAGGCTGCTGGATAAGGTGGTCGGCGGGGAATAAAAAGTTGCCCTTGTTTCGGCTCGTAAGGGCAAAAACAAGGGCAAACAGATAAGGTTTGAATGAAAAACAGGCGTGAAGCCTTGAAAAATCAATGGTTTTTGAGGATTAGATAGTTAAATTCCAATTTCTCAAGGAGGGTTTACAATGAAATGTATAAAATGCCATAACACACTACACACGGAAACTGGCGGATTTTCTATGACCATCAACGGAAAAACTATAAAAGTCATAAACGCACCTGTATTACATTGCAAGAACTGTAATTCGGTAATTATTAGCGATGAAGTAAAAGAAAAGGCAAAAGAATTTTCAAAAGTGTATTTATATCCAGACAATACTCTTGATTACGCAGAATGTGAAGCTGGAACGATGATGTCGGTAATGAATTTACTGTTTTGATGATGACAAAATCCTAAGTTGTTGAACAGGAAGATATATGTGATAACATATTGGACTGATAAGGAGTAAGCAAAATGGCTTTTGATTACAAGAAAGAATACAAGGAATTTTATATGCCGAAGAACAAGCCCGGAATTATAGAGATTCCGAAAATGAACTATATCGCCGTCCGGGGAAAAGGCAATCCTAACGAGGAAAACGGAGAATACAAAAACTCAATCGGCTTGCTGTACGGCATCGCCTTTACCATAAAGATGAGCTACAAGGGGACGCATAAGATCGAGGGTTTCTTTGAATATGTCGTGCCGCCCCTTGAAGGACTTTGGTGGCAGGAAAACACAAAGGGACTTGATTACGCCAGAAAAGAAGATATGCATTTTATCTCTATGATCCGGCTGCCGGACTTCGTAACGAAGGAAGATTTTGAGTGGGCAGTTGAAGAAGCAACAAAAAAGAAAAAGCAGGATTTTCTAAAGTTGAGTTCTTCCCCTATGATGAAGGACTGTGCGTTCAGTGTATGCACATCGGCTCTTATGACGATGAGCCTGCCACCGTTGATTTAATGCACGACTATATGAAAGCAAACGGGTATGAGCTGGATATTACGGACACAAGATACCATCACGAAATCTATCTGAGCGATCCGAGAAAATGTGATGTGAGCAGACTGAAAACAGTTGTGCGCCACCCAATCCGGAAAGCTGAGTAAACGGAGGATATTATGCCTAAAGAAGTCGACCCTAAAGATACTGCACGAGCTACGGCATATGCACTTTGGATGAAAGCACCCAATCCAATGGTAACTTTTTTCAAAACCCTTGATGTCACAAATCTGATCAAGGTCAGCAGGAAAAGAAGCCTGAAGTTTAATATGCTGCTCGATTACTGTATCGGCAGAGCCGCCGCAGAGGTAAAGGAGTTTTATATCCTTCCGGTCGGCGATAAACTCATACAGTATGACACCATAGCAGTCAATACCATAGTGAAAAACAAAGAAGGCGAAGTCAGCTCCTGCGACCTTTCCTATAAAGCCGAGTTAAATCAGTTCAACGAGGAGTATCTGAAATATACGGTACAGGTCGCCGCAAGCTGTCAGGACAGGGACTTATCCGAAAATAGTATGGTCATCGGCACTTCCGCTATCATAGATACGGAAATTGACGGAGCTGTTGGTATGAACAGTGGTATTTTCAATAATCCCTTTATTATTTGGGGCAGATACAAAAAGAAATGGTTTCGGTATTACCTGCCCATCTCTTTCCAGTTCCATCATACACAGATGGACGGCGCTCACGCAGGCGCATTTTTGAAAAACTTGCAAAATGAAATTAACCTGTTGAAATAGCGGCAGGAAGAAAGGAGTATGCTTATGGAGGAATTGAAAGCGATTATGCAGAAATTTGCTGCGTCCGGTTGGGACTTAATCGCAGTTCCGGCTCAGGAATGGCTGGACGGGAACTCTAATAAAGACACTTTGGTATCAGCAATCGAACAGGCGGACAAAGAATGCGGGAGCTGCGGATGTGAGTTAGATCCGTTATATAAAAGAGCTATGAAGCTTCTTTAATACCATAGGAGGTATAAATATGTTAAGCTTAGAAAAAGTAAAAAACGGATTGAAAACCTTTGGTTATGAATATGCTAACAATATTCTATGCGGACATACTAAATCTAAAGTAAAATGGGTTTTGCCAACAGGGATTGTCAATGTAATGGCATTTGAACAAGCAACATCGTATTTGTTCGGATTTAGCGATAACGGGATTAACCTGTTTCCTGTTCACGGCGATTGGGACATTGCAGACAATTTATTCATTCCGTGGAGTGAAATAACAAGTTTCAAAATGAAAAATGGATTATTAGAAAATGAAATGATCCTGTCAACATCAGCAATGAAAATAGAAATGAAAATCAACAAAGTAGTAGCGAATAATTCGTGGGTTAAGGACAATTTGAATTATTTGAAATCCAAGAATTATTTTTATCATCAATGATTCAGGTTGAAAATCATCTAAAATGAATAAGATCATAGGTCAGAAAAACCGTAGGACTTTCAAGTTGCAGCCCTACGGTTTTCTTATTATTTATTGACTATCTTTTGGAATGAGCCTGTGAAGAAAAGTCTGTAAATAGGATTCTTCTATGATAAGAACGGGTGAAAGGCTTGAAAAATAAGCTTTTCACCCTTGTTTTATATATACCATCCGTTTGATGGCATGTCAATAACAGGCGGCTTTTCCGCCTGTTTTAACCTGGATATGGATTTAATCTGGCAGCCGTCCTTCATACATAATACTCAACTCACCATAGACCTGCCCCCAGTTTCGGATGGTAGTTGTCCATTTTTTGGTGGCTTCAAAGGTGGCCAGATACAGGGCTTTCAGCAGTGCTGTATCGCTCGGAAAAACGCTTCTCTGCTGGTTGAGTCTCCGATAGGTGGAATTTAATGATTCTATAGCATTGGTTGTATATATGACCTTCCGCACATCTGTTGAAAATTTGAAAATCGGAGAAATCGCATCCCAGTTATCTTTCCAGCGTTTCATGGAGTTCGGATATTTAGGCGTCCATTTCTCTGTTACCCGGTCAAGTGCGTCCAGAGCTTTCTTCTCATCAGATGCCTGATAGATTGTTTTTAAATCCGTTGCAAAGGCTTTCCTGTCTTTATCCGGAACATATTTCAGCGTATTCCGTACCTGATGTACGATACAGCGCTGATACTCTGTTTTCGGAAAGGCAGCTGCAATAGCTTCCTTGATTCCAGTCAGACCATCTGCACAAAGGATCAGGATGTCTTTTACACCGCGGTTTTTTAATTCATTCAGGACAGACAGCCAGTATTTGGAGCTCTCATTATCACCAACCTGAATGGTGAGGACTTCTTTCTTGCCATCTGTATTGATACCCAAAATCACATATGCCGCCAGTTTTCGGATGATGCCGTTATCCCGCACAGAATAGTGGATTGCATCAATAAAAAGGATCGGATATATTTCATCCAAAGGCCGGTTTTGCCAATCCTCTATTTGCGGCAAGATCTTATCTGTCACATCTGAGATAAAACCCTCAGATGTTTCAAAACCGTAAATATCCTCTATGGTCTCTGAAATCTGCCGGGTTGTCATTCCCTTTGCATACATGGATATGATCTTCTGGTCAATATCCGAGATATCTTTCTGACGTTTTTTGACCACCTGCGGTTGGAAGGTTGATTTGCGGTCCTGCGGGACTTCGATTTCCATAGAGCCGTAACTACTGTTTACCCGTTTGCGCTTATAGCCATTCCGGTAATCGTCATTGTCAGAACGTTCAGACTTTTCATAGCCAAGATGATCATCCATTTCTGCTTCCATCATTTCTTTAATGGTCCCGCCAAGAAGATCTTTCAAGGCATCCTGGATATCTTCAGCGGTCTGAATGTCGTATTCTTCCAGGAGTTGATGGATAATGTTTCGTTTTCCTTCCGTCATTTGTACCCGATGAACAGGTTTCTTTTGTTTTGCCATAATAAAAGGCCCTCCTATGATTTAGATTTTATCATAGAAGAACCTCTTATATTTACGTATTTACAGAAAAACTTTCACACTGCCTTTGGAATGGGAAAAGAAATTGTAACGGCAAATCCGCCTTGTTTCCCGTGATCGAAAGACACTGTACCATTATGGGCGGAAACGATCTGTCCGACAATCAAAAGCCCTAAGCCGTGCCGTGGCTCGGTTGTTCCGCTGTCACTCATCATATAGTGGGGCGTAGTCCTGAGCTTCTCTAACTTTTCATCGGTAACGCCGACGCCGTTATCTTCTACAACAATCTTATATTCTGTATCGCTTTTTCGGACGCATACTGAAATCGTACAGCCATCAGGATTGTGCGTTTGAGAATTTGTAATAAGATTTCCGATTGCCCGCCGCAGTAATTCTTTATCTCCGTTTATGACACAGGCAGTCAATGCCTCATCTGTATTCCATTCTATCGGATACTTTTCTTCCATACCCAAATTGATAAAGTCAACAACGCTTTGTCTTGCGATTGCCACGAGATTGACAGGCTCTGGATGGATCGGCTGCATATTATATTCTAACTTCGAGGCAAGATTCAGGTCATTGATGAGATTTTTCATTTTTGTACTTTGCTGGCGGATAATCCGTGCTTTTTTTCTTTCGCTTTCCGGCAGACTTTCGTTGTCCTCAATCTGTCCGGCATACCCCATCACCATAGAAAGCGGTGTGCGAATATCGTGGGAAACGCCGGAAATCCAGTTTGCCCTTGCTGTCTCTTTCCTTTGCAGGTTTCGCTTCTGCCTTTGGAGAATATCGGAAGTCTGATTGATTTTAGCGGCAAGGTCAGATAAAAGTCCTTTTTCCTTGACATAAACAGGCTCGCCTGAAGGCAGCGCTTGTATACCATTGGTAATCGGTTTGACGGATTTCAGCAGCTTGGAATTGGCAATCATATAAATCAGGAAAATCAAAAAAATATTCACACCGATAACGACAAGAACCGTATAGGGAGCGTTTTTGATGAAATCATAATCCCAACTCGGAGACATATGTTTCCAATATCGGTCTTTCGGATAGCCTACAACGACCAATCCGTTTTCGCATTCTCCCGTATAGGTAGGGTATCCATCAATATATCCTCGTGTCAGACTTGCAATGTCGGAGATCGTATAGTGTAGAGGAACGGTATCCGGCAGATTTTCTGTGTGCCATTTTACCTCTAATGTGTCATTATCTATATAGATTGCCCACGCATTTTCCCCGCTTAACCGCTCCGTCATATCGCCGGATAAGACATATCCCGTCTCCGTTTCCTGTAAAGCTTCAGCAGTTTCTTTTGCAGTCGTCCACGGTCTGCCATTTGCCGTTTGACTTGCGGAAATAGCAGCAAGGATAATAATGTTAAGGACGATGACCAATACTGTGCTTAACAGCAATATGCCTACAAACCGCCGAATGAGTTTCGTAATATCTTTCATATCATTTCCCCGCTAATACTAACTTGTAGCCTAAGCCCTTTACTGTAATGAGGGATACTGGCTTTGACGGGTTCGCTTCAATTTTTTCTCGGATTCTGCGGATATGCGCCATCAGCGAGTTTTCATATCCGTATGGATTATCTCCCCACGCAGCTTCGCAGAGCTGATCGATGGTTACAATTCTTCCCGCATTGCGGTAGAGCGCCAGCAGTATATCGTGTTCTTTTGCAGTCAGCGGGAAATGTTCATTTTCTTTTATCACTTCGGCACGGTCAAAATCAATTCGGCTTCCGGCAAGCTGGACGATAGGATCTTCGCCTTTGTAGTACCGCCGCAGAATGATTCCGATACGCAGGGATAATTCTTTTGGCAGGAACGGCTTTACCATATAATCATCTGCACCAAGTCCCAATCCTTTCAGCTTGTCCTCATCTTCTCCACGGGCAGTTAAAAAGAGAACTGGGACTTCGGTAAAAGTCCTCATTTGTTCAAACAGAGAAAAGCCGTTCCCATCGGGCAGCATTATATCGAGAACGGCAAGATCAGGCTCCCATTCCCTGCATATTTTCAGAGCTTCGGCTACTGTTCCGGCAGTTTTGATTATTTTGAAACCGTCCTGATCTAAAATAGATGTTACCATTTCACGCAGATCAGCCTCATCATCTACGATGAGGATTTTTTTGTATTTTAAGTAATCATAGTCCATAATGCAATTCTCCTTTCCTATATTATAGCATATCATTCCCGCATTTTCGCAGTGCAGTTCAAATGTAAGGTAAATGTAAGGTAGAGAGAAGGTTGACACAAGGTTGCGCCTTTATACTAAAGACAACAAAGGAAAGGAGATTTCACAATATGAATATAATCGAAACTCAAAATCTGACGAAAACCTACGGCGATTTCACGGCAGTATCCCATCTGAATCTCCATATTCGCAAAGGAAGTGTTTATGGATTTTTAGGTCCGAACGGAGCGGGAAAATCCACAACGATGAAAATGTTTCTCGGTTTGATGCAGCCGACAGAAGGAAGCTTTCATATTGACGGAAAAACATACCCTTCAGACCGAGTTCCCATTTTGAAGGAAGTTGGCTCATTTATAGAAGCACCCGCCTTTTACGGGAATCTGAGCGGAGAGGAAAACCTTGAAATTATACGGAAAATTCTTGGGCTTCCAAAAAGCAGTGTCGATGACGCTCTGGAGCTTGTCGGCTTAACTGAATTTAGAAAAAGACTGGCAAAGAAATATTCTCTTGGTATGAAGCAGCGTTTAGGTTTGGCAGGCGCTTTGATCGGCAGACCGCCGATCCTGATTCTCGACGAGCCGACCAATGGACTCGATCCGGTGGGTATTCACGAGATACGCACCCTGATTCGTTCCCTGCCGCAGAAATATGACTGCACGGTATTGGTTTCTTCTCACTTGCTTCCTGAAGTAGAACTTATGGCTGACGATATTGGTATTCTGAATCACGGTCATCTGCTGTTTGAAGGAACAAAGGAAGAATTGAAAACAAGCGCTCGTGCCGCCGGATTTCCAACGGATAATCTGGAAGATACTTTCCTTGCTATGATTGATGAAGATAATCGTAGGAGAGGAGGTACGGTATGAGTCTCTTAATCGAATCTAAAAAGCTGAAGCGCACAGGCTATCTCCCTGCGTTTTTGGCAGGCGGCTTTCTTGCAGCAGCTTTTCCGGTTGTCTATATGATGGTAAAAGCGGAGGAAATGACTTCGCTCTCCGGAAATCCGTTGGCGATATTGATGTCTGCCAACTGGCAGATGATGGCCATGCTGAATATTCTCATTTCCATTTGCGGCGCCTGTATGATGTACCACACGGAATATGCCGATAATGGGATGCAGAAAATGTCGGTGCTTCCGATCCGCCAGGGAAATCTGTTTTTCAGTAAATTTGTGATTGCTGCTCTGGTTTTGTCAGCCATGGTGGTCATTGAAATGGCGGTTTTAGTCGGCTGCGCCAAGTACTGGTTTCCAGGCTATCTATTTGATCTGACTGAAATACTGAAAACCTCAGGTTTCCAAATTATTGTTTCGCTGCCAACTGTCATGCTGATGCTGGTCATTGCGTCTGCCTGTAAGAATATGTGGGTATCCCTTGGTATCGGTGTGATCCTTGTATTCACCCTTTCCATTTTCCCGCAGGATAACACCGTGCTAAGCCTGTTCCCGTTTGCTTCTCCGTATCAAACACTTGCCGGGGCAATAGAAAATAGCCGTACTGCATTATTCTCGGTTGTTTGCGGGATCGAAACGGTTGTATTCGGCATTGCGGAGGTGCTTTATCTGAAAGTAAGGAGGTGTTTTGAATGAGTTTCGTATCCTTGGTCGGGGTGGAACTGAAAAAGATTCGGCGTTCTAAAATCTTATTGATCTTACTGATTCCCGTCATTATGATGTGGATTCCGGGTATTCTCAATGCGGATATGAACTTCGATTTAAGAGGAATCCCCATCACTCCTGAAAACAACTTTTTCATTCAAGGCTTTATGGGTATGGTTTGGTTTATGATTCCGGCGTCACTGGTGATCTGCACCGTGCTGCTGAGCCAGACGGAACGCTCAAACAAAGGGATTTT
>OMCP01000267.1_pt1 | contig 19103 bp, 13 predicted proteins | sample 1646051 | NCBI WGS metagenome assembly OMCP01 (sample SAMEA103958146, study PRJEB25191) | human gut metagenome
ACGACATTATCCAATACCTTAAAAGACACACACTTAAAAACTGCTCCAAAGTTCCTGAAATGATTGAATATAACCCTCATACCACCCCAATTATTACAGAAGCTATTGAAGATTCATATAAACGTTTGATTTCACCGACTATTGAGCGGGAAATTAGAAGTTATTTAACTAAAAAGGCTGAAGAGAAATCTATTGAAGTTTTTGCTAAAAATTTAAGCCAGCTTCTTATGGAAAGCCCCTTAAGTGGAAAAACTATTTTAGGATGGGATCCTGCTTTTAGAACAGGATGTAAATTAGCTGTTATTGATTCAACAGGTAAAGTTTTAGAAACATCCCTAATCTATCCAACTGAACCTCAAAATAAGGTTACGGAATCTAAAAAAGTGGTACTTGATTTAATTAAAAAGTACGATGTCAATGTAATAGCTATCGGAAATGGAACTGCTTCAAGGGAATCTGAAGAAATAGTGGCTAATATTATTAAAAACACTTCTGTTGAATACATCATTGTTAATGAAGCTGGTGCATCTGTTTATTCTGCAAGTAAACTGGCTGATGAAGAGTTTCCTGATTTTAATGAAGGTGAACGCAGTGCTGTTTCAATAGCCAGAAGACTGCAGGATCCGTTGGCTGAACTTGTTAAAATTGATCCCAAATCTATTGGAGTTGGTCAGTACCAGCATGACATGAATCAGAAACAATTAAATGAGTCTTTAGGAGGAGTTGTTGAAAGAGTAGTTAATGAAGTTGGTGTTGATTTAAATACTGCTTCATCTAGCTTACTTAATTATGTTTCCGGAATTACCAAATCAACTGCTAAAAATATCATTAACTATAGAGAAGAAAACGGTAAATTCGACAACCGAAAAGAACTTTTAAATGTTAAAAAACTTGGTAAAAAGACTTTTGAGCAATGTGCAGGATTTGTAAAAATAGATAATCCACAACATCCTCTGGACAACACTACAATACATCCTGAATCCTACGATGCTGCAGTCAAACTGTTGGATAAATTGGGTTACACCTTAGCAGACATAGGTTCGAATAATCTAAAATTAGATAACCTTGATTACGAAGAACTCTCTGATCAGTTAGACATTGGAGTTATAACTTTACAGGATATTGTTAAAGAACTTAAAAAACCGGGAAGGGATCCCCGCGAAGACATGCCAAAACCTGTTTTAAGAAAAAATGTTTTATCAATAGAAGATCTAGAAGAAGGCATGATTATGCAGGGAACTGTTAGAAATATTGTTGATTTTGGAGCTTTTGTAGATATTGGAGTTCATCAGGACGGATTAGTTCATATTTCACAGCTGGCTGACAGATTTGTAAAGCACCCTCTGGATATTGTAAGTGTCGGAGATATTGTTGATGTCAAAGTTTTGGATGTTGATTTGGCCAGAAATAGGATACAATTATCCATGTTAATATAAATAAGGGTTATTAAATGTTTAAATTAGAAAATAAGAAATATTTCATTGGAATATATGCATTAATATTAAGCTTATTCAGCCTGTATTTCACATATAGGGCAAACTTTTCAAATCCTGAATTTGAAGTGCTTATGTTTTGTATATTGCTGATAGCAGGAATATTATCTATTGTATACTATACAAAAAACAATGAGAAGTTACATAAAGTTGCATTGGTGCTAATAATAATATTTGGTATAATAAGCCTGTTTTTGACACCGATTTATGATGTGTCTGATGAAACTGAACATTTTGTCCGCTCAGAAATAGTTTCAACCGGAGAATTGTCAACCAACTATGTGCCAATTCCAAATACAACTGCAAACGGTTATAAAACAATTGCAAGTGTAACCACATTTTTTGATAATGCCGGAGCAAATGTATTTAATACACATGCAGATGATGATAAAATAGATTATACTCCATCATATTTCAACTCCGCTTTTGCTCAAAATCCATTTTACGGCTATTTGGCACAGGGACTTGGAGTGTTTTTAGCAAAATGTCTGGATTTAAATGCAATCTGGATGTTATGGCTTGGAAGATTCTTTAATTTATTATTATATGCCGGAATAATTGCAGTAGCTATTAAAAAAGCACCAGTCTTTAAGTTTCCATTACTTATAGTGTCAATACTTCCAATAGCTATTTATCAAGCCGCATCAGCAAGCTGTGATGGATTATTCAGTGCACTGGCCATTCTTGCATTCAGTTATTTTCTATATTTCTACAAAACACCTAAAATTGCCTGGACAGATTTAGGGATATTTTATATAGCTGTAATTCTATGCGGACTGCTTAAAACCCCTTACTTGGCTTTAAGTTTATTGATTTTTCTGGTTCCAAATACAAATTTTAGTGATAAAAAGCAAAATATAATAGCCAAACTTTGTATTTTAGTTGCTTTAGGTATTGGCATTGCCTGGAGCAGTTACGCAACAACACAGCTGGCCAATTCATGGAGAGGAGAGTATTTTATCCAAAAAAATGTAAGTGCAAGCGGTCAAATTGATTATTTACTGGCTAATCCTCTAATTGCACTTCAGAGATTTGGTGAAATTTACAGTACTGCATTGCCAACAGTCATTGACAGGTTCTTTTATTTCTCAAATAGCGTAAGAGAATATTCATCCACTCTTCTTGCAGGGCTTTACTTTGTATTTTTCTGTTTATTTAGTGTATTTTATTGTAATTCTGAAGATTTAAATTTAAAAACACGTGTAAAAGGATTTTTAATATTTGTTTTAATTTATAGTGGTGTAATGGCTGTTCAATATTTAACATGGTCTCCAGTTGGGGGAGAAAATGTTACAAGCGGCGTATTCAGTCGTTATTTCATGCCTCTCCTAATATTTTTACCGTTTGTATTCGGAATAGGCAATAAAAAAATAGATAAACAGACTTTAAGCTTTTTAGTATTTACCATAGCAATAGGTTTTATTTCAGGAATGTTAATGTTAACAACAGCTGTCAAATATTAACATTTACCTCTTTTTATTTTGATTTATTAAAGTTAAATGATGTTCAAAGTTCTCATCATGCTGTTTTCTAACAACATGCAAAACAACACCTGTGAAAAATATAATAACTGCTACAATAGCTACTACTCCTACAGCAATAAGTGTAGGAACCTTTTCTACAAATCCGGTCATGAAAAAATCAATTAAAACCGGAAAAAAGTACAGTCCTGCTATTATCAAAAGAACCAAAGTCACTAAAGAAAAGAAAAATAATGGTCTTATATCTCTAAAAAGTCCTAAAAGCAAGTTAATAACTTTATAACCATCACTAAAAGTATTTAATTTAGATTCACTACCTTCCATTCGGTCTCTATATTCAATAGGCAGTTCTTCAATTAAAAAATTATGATTTAGGGCAAAAATTGTCATTTCAGTTTCAATTTCAAATTCTTTGGATGAAACCGGAAACGATTTAACAAACTCATAGCTAAATCCTCTCATGCCAGTCATGATATCTGAAATATCACTTTTAAAAATAAAGTTTATGAGTTTTCTGACCAGTTTATTGCCGGAATTATGAAATCTTCTTTTATTTTCTTCAAAATAAGTGCTGGATAATCTGTCTCCAATTACCATATCTGCTTTTTTAGATAAAACAAGTTTTTCAATTTCTACAGCAGCTTCAGCAGGATAGGTGTCATCCCCGTCAACCATAATATAACAGTCAGCATCAATATCTCTAAACATAGACCTTACAACATTTCCCTTGCCCTGCCTATATTCTCTTTTTACAATAGCCCCTGCTTTTTTAGCTATTTCATAAGAATTATCTGTTGAATTATTATCATAAACATAAATATCACCATGAGGTATGGCTTTTTTAAAATCCAGTATAACTTTTTCAATTGTAAGTTCTTCATTATAACAAGGGATTAATACTGCTGTTTTCATTGTAAAAAATGTTTGTAAATTATGTTATTAATTATTTATGGTGTATAGAGAAAATACTCTTTCAAAAACTTGTGTAATTTAAGTTTTTAATATTTTTATTAATGGTTATTTCTCCAGTACCATCATTATTTGCTAGGAATGTTTCAACATTTGCTTGTCCCACTGTCCCATCAGTATTAATAAAATATAAAGTGTTGCAACCACCATTACCAGTTTCAATCACAAAAAAACTTAAAATGTTATCTGCTATTTTTTGATATTTAGTGTTTAATTCATTATCATAATATTCAATAGATAATTGACTGTTATTATCTAGGTTGACTTTATAACTTTTTTCAACACAGTAACTTTCAACGATGATTTGATTGTAAAAATCGTTAGTATACTTTTTTTCTTCCTCTTTTAGTTTATTGGCATATATCTTGTAATCATTTTCAGTTACTGTAAGAGGTTTATCATTCTTAGTAATTTCCTTTTTTAAATAACCAATATAGCCAGCGGCGATGATGAGGAATACCACTAATAAAACACTAATCCCTACTAAAATATTATTTTTATTATTTTCCATAGTTTATCCTTTTATTATTTGGTAGTAAACTGATTTGATTTAGTAATCTCTTTCTTTAGAGAAATTACTATTCTAATAGCAGTAATAGATGCTAAAATTAAGGTTAGTATATAAACTTTATTCATAATAATATTCCTCCTTTAATATTAATTACATTTTAATCTTAGCATATTGAAAATAAGTGTGGCAATAAATTTGCTATAATTAATTTTTTATGGTGTAAAATGTAAATAGTTTTATTATTGAATCTGTAAGATAACAAAAAAAGCCATTTTAGGCTTTTTTGTTATTTGTATTTTCTTTTACTTTGGCTTGTGTTATAGCCTGTATAAACTAGTGATTACTATTCTTTTTATTAATATCGGCTCTTGCCACAGCTTATATAAACTAAAGATTTCTATTCCTTTTGATTATACTAGCCTTTGCCATAGCCCTAATTGGTAATAGATTAAAGAAATTAATATAATTTCATTTGCACTAATTAATACCACTATTTTGAATTTGACTAAAAAAATAAATACTATTTTATGCAAAACACTTTTATCTTTAACACACATTAATTATACCATCAAATTTTAAATTACACAAAAAAAAATAAGCCTAAGGAACTATGAACTAATCACATTCCTTAGGCTTTTATATATAAATATCTACCATAATTCTATTTCAGATATATCTGATATTCTTGATAAATCACTTAAAGTAAGATTTAATTTGTTTCTTGCTATTTTAATTATTTCACCTAATTTTTTTATATTTAATTCGTAGATATTTTAATGCACAAAATAAAAAAGAATAGAAATTCTTTTAGAAAATCTATTCTTTATTTAACTTTATTAGCAAGTTTTATAACTGCTTTAGTATATTTCATAAGTTCTTTTTTGTTTTTAAATCCACAAGTCATTGCATAATAATCAGTATAGCTATCATCTTCTTTTACTAACTTTAATTGTAAAGATTTATTTATATTATAATTTTCTTTAGCAGATAAGTTAGATAATTTAGAGTAATCTTTAACTGTTATATTATAAAGTGGATCATTACTTTTAAATTTATCATATATTTCATTTGATATTATACAATTATCAATAAGTTCCTCGTTATTCTCAAACTCTATTAATGTCTTGTTTTTTTCAGGATATACTGTTACATTTTTAACTCTATCAATGTACACTGCTTTTCCATCTTTTATTTTACCAACATATGGTTCTTTTTGCGATAGTAAAACAATAATTAGTATAACAATTAGAAGAATACTTGAAATAATGATAATTTGTTTTTTAGATTGTTTCTTTAACTTTAATTTTGTCTTTTTCACATTACCATTCCTCAATTTTTATATTAAAAAGGAGTTAGAGAAAACTCTAACTCACAGTTTAATTTGTTTGTTTTCTTCTATAAAAGATTCCAGCTCCAGCAAGTCCTACGATTGATAAGATTCCACTTATTATATAGAAACCAATATTATCTCCAGTTTGTGGATTGTCAGTAGGCACCATTTCTCTTACTACATTAAATGTTGTGATTGCTTCTCCACCATCATTGAATAATACTTTTAAAGTATGTTCTCCAACTGATAATGTATCAACGAATTCTTTCTTTAATGTAATTATTGTGCTTCCACTTTCTGCTGTATAATTTTTAGGATCAACTAATTCATTATCAACATATACCTTACCATCATCAAATAATCTAAAGTCAGCATTTATTTTAAATTTAGCTTCATTATTTTTAGTAATTGTATAATTTTGATTAGCTCCTTCAGTTACTTCATAAACTATTTTTTCAACTACAACTTCTAAATTGATATTAGATGTTATATTTGTAAGTTTTAAAGTATCTCCAACCATATCAGCAGTTTTATCAGTTCCATCAACTAGAACTTTAACTAACTTATATCCACTATTAGCAGTTATAGTAAACTCTTTATCTTCACCATAACTTACTGCAACTACACCATTTGGTGTAATAGTAGCACCATCTACATCTTTAACAGTTACAGTAAATGGTATTTTCTTATAACTTACAACAACTTCTTTTGCTTCATTTACAGTAAGTTCTATTTTATTACCAGTTATAGTAGTTTCTACTGTATTTACTAATACTTTATCAATCATATATCCAGTATTTGGTGTGAAAGTTACTTCAACTTTAGTTCCTTCAACAACACCTAGTTTACTTGGTGTAATTGTTCCATTTCCACCATCAACTGATGTTTTTACATCAAACTTATCTTTAACTACAACCTCAATATCAATATCAGTTATTGTTTTATAGTTTGTAGTGTCAGATGGAATATATGTAGCTTTATAAGTATGTGTTCCAACTGTTAATACTGTACTTTCATCATTCCAAATAAATCTATCAGGAAGAACGATATCATTTAACGTTTTTTCTTTTACCCCAGTAAGACCAGTTGGTACTGTATACTCTGGTGTTGCTTGTGTGATAGACCAGTTAATAGTTAAATCATCATTTGATCCATCTTTCCACTCATAATTAGCTTTATCTGTAATTTTTGCAGTAATAGTATTATTTGATACATTTTTAGCTGTAGTATTACCAGTTACTTCTATATTAGAATTAACATTATTTAATGTAGGAGTAATATCACTACCAGTATATTCGAAAGTATCTTTAACAATAGTTACTTTATCAAGACTAACTTTTTTAATAGTGAATGTATAAGTAACACTTCCTACATATTTAGGATTAGCATCTTTAACTTTATAAGTTACTGTATAAGTACCTGCATTTTTAGGTGCTTCAGCACTATTATAACCTGTACCAGTATATTTAACTTCTAATTCACTTACAGGAACTTTATCACCATCAACTTTAATAGTTCCACTTGGTTTTTTACTAGTTCCATCATAAGTAAATTCTTCATTATCATTTAAACCACTGATTGTAACATTTTCTTTAGTTACAACATTAATGTAGAATGTTTTTGTAGCTATTCCATATTCATTTGTCCCATCACCATCTACATCTTTTGCAGGAGCAATAGCTTTCATTTCTACTTTTCCTGTAGTGGCTCCCGCAGTAAATCCAGTAGTTGAATTAAATGTACCAGCAGTTCCACTTACAAATTCAATATTGTATTTTTCAATATTAGAACCTAACTGAGCTTTTATTTCATCAACAGTAAGTCTACCATTTACTAATACATTAACATTTTCATTAATAGTAAATGTTTGTGTTGCTTCAGTTACAGTTAAAGTACCATTTTTATGTGTTCCCATTGTATAATTAGATGTAATATCTTTTCCATCTCTTATTACTTTAACTTTGCTTACAACATTATTTTCAGTTCCTACATATATTTGACTACCAGTAATTGTAGCTTCTAATGTATCACCAGTTAGTAATACGCCATCTGTATATGTATAAGTATTTTTTGTTAATTCAGTACCATTATATACTTTAGTATCTGAACCAGCTGTTACAACAATTGGTGTTGTAATTGGCTTAATAGATAATTTACCAAATTCTTTTACTATATTACTATAGCTACTTCCATTTAGAAAACCACAATCAAATATAGTATTTTCCACTTCTCCGTCAATTACATCCTTAACAGAGCCTTTAGTAATAATAGTAATACTATCTCCTGTAGGCAATTTATACTTTTTAGTTCCCTCTACATAATCAAGCTTAGTACCACCATAATATACATCAAATTCAGATTCAGTATGTTCTGTTCCATCATATACCCAAGAATTTGACTTAGTTACTATTTTAACTTCAGTATCATTTTTGAAAATTTCAAAATCCACTATTTTTTCATTCATAGTATAATTTTCATTTTTCAATTTAAATTTCACTTGATAATTACCTGCTGTTACTGGTTTAGATGTACCCCAAGAATCAGTATCTTTTTGTTTATAAACTAGTACACCATCACTAGATTTAAGCGTTGAACCATATGTTATAACAGCATCTTTAGCTGTTTCTCCATATTTCCAATTATCCATAGAAATATCAAAATCAGTTATTTCTTTTGCTTCAACTTTTAATGTAACTGTTGCTGTATATGTTTTACCATTTTCATCAGTTACAGTAATTGTTCCAGTATAATTTCCAGCATTAAGACCAGATTTTGCTTTAACTTTAAAATCAGTATTAGTTGCACCAATACCTATTATTGGTTGACTAGATACGTTTATTTCAAAATTATCAGATACTGTTACATTAGTAATTTTTAACTCAGCAGCACCAATATTAGCAATATTAATTGTTGCTTCTGGCACATCAGTATATCCAAATGTAACCTTTGGTAATGTAACATTATCAACACTTAAACCTGTTTTTTTAGCAAGTTTAATATATTGTGGATAACTATTATCTGAACTAGCTCTAACATTTGTAACCAATGTTGTTCTATCTTCTAGTTCAATTACTTGATTACCATCAGTATAATATATTTTTGTATCACTTGGCACTACTTCATCAAATCTTTTTTCACCTAAAATATTAAATCCTAGTTTAACACCGGGACCTTTTACTGTAAGTGTTTCAAAATTGAAGTTTGCTTTCATATTAGTTCTATCAGATGAAGGCATAAAAAATATTCCACCATCTGTGTTTTTAACTTCAAAAATACCTTTTTTTACATTAGCATTTAAAGTAATGTTTTGCTCTTTAGGTTCTGAATCCTCAAATACAGAAAATACATATTCATCCCCATTAGTTGTTCCGGTAACGGCATAAGTTCCTCCATCAATAGTAAACCCATAGGTCTTAGGTAAATTTTTTAATTCTTCAGCCATATCTATAGTAGATAGTCTTACTCTGCCATTAAATCCTGCTCCAATTATTTTACCATTATTACCATTGCCACTATCTTTAATGGTTAAATTACTTCTAAAATTATAATTATTTTCATCTTTATAACCATAATAGAATGTTAAATTGTTTTCTGTTACATCTAGAGTATTACCTGCTAAATCCAAGGTAACATTACCTAAAACATAAAATCCAAGAAACTTTGTCAACTTAATACCAGCGCCTAATTTAATAATAGTATCTTTGCTATTATTAATTTGATTAGCTGCAGCTATTAATTCATATTCTGTTGTAGCCGTTAATGTTTGAACTTCTTTTTTCTTAACTGTAATTGGACCCCAATAAGCATCAATTGTATCAAGTGTTGCTGTTCTATTTGCTATTTTAGTGTCTTCTCTATCATGATACTCTATAATAGAATCAGCATCAATTACATCATCAACAGTTAAAGAACTTCGTATCAAAAATGTTTTAGAATTTGCATTTTTGCTTTCTTTAGTAACATTTGAAAATTTTACTGTTTTATATGCTCTAGTATCTACCATTTCATAAAATCCAGTAACTTTTAGATTTTTAAAAACTACATTATTAAATCTGTATTCACCAGCGGTTTGCCAAAAACTGTCAAAATCTTTTATATATTCAACATCTACACCATCCATTTCAAAATTAACAATAGACTCAGCTTTCTTAATTTCGTTATAAATTGGTGTGTAGCCAACATCAGTTAAAAGATTAAGTTTTGCTCTTTCAGAACTATTTGAATTAATGAATTTTAAATCCAAAGTATTATAATAAATTAATTTTAACTTATATTGTTGTGGTATAGTTAATGTAAAGCCATTAAAATCCAAAGTTTTAGACCTTTCAAGAGAGAAAGTTGTATCTAAATTTTCTCTTAATGTAATGTCACTAGTAAGTCTAACTATATCTGTTGTTTTATCATTCATTGCATTTACCAAAGTAGTTTCATCTACAACATCTGTAGTTGTTGTTTCTGCATTTACATTAGTTAGTCCAATGGCGAAAACTGATACTAATGTAAATAATATCGTAGTTAATTTTTTAACTACATTTTTAGATTTGCTCATCAAATCTTCCTCCTTCCTATATAATTATATCATAAGATTTTTAATTCTAAAATATATTTTAAACAATTGGGATTAAAAATTATTCTCATGTATTTTAAATATAATAAATTTTTGAATATTTACTTGTTATTATTTTTAATATACTCTTTAATATATCCTTTATCTCTTTTTAATAAATCATGCAGTAAAACTGATTCTATCTTTTCTTATTAAATAAAATTTGTTTTATTTTGATTGTCATTATTTTGAGATAAAAGAAGACAACTTAGGTCCTAAGGGTCCAAAGTTGTTTCCCCCAGAAGTTTTATAGCATCCGTTTTCATTTTATAAGCAAAAGAACTTTCTAATGGCGATATTGTTTCTCTATACATATTTAAATACACCATAAATTGCTGCTTCATCATCATTTAATTCTTTTACAATAAGTTCCTAATTCTTGTCGCATATTATTTAATTTCAATCAAAAAAAGATTGAAATATGCGATAAAAGTATCTATTTCAATCTTTAAAATAATATTTTCACTTCAATTTAGAATTAGAAGTAAGAATGTTTAAACATTCATTTTTTTAGTTTTTTATATAATCATTGGATTTATAGTATTTTAAGTAAATTACTTTCTATCCCCAGATTTGATTGCGGCTTGGGCAGCGGCTAATCTTGCAATAGGAACTCTAAATGGTGAGCAAGATACATAATCAAGTCCTAGTTTGTGGCAGAATTCTACTGATGAAGGATCACCACCATGTTCTCCACAAATACCAAGTTTAATGTTTGGTCTAGTTGCTCTACCTTTAGTAGCAGCCATTTCAACTAATTTACCTACTCCATTTTGATCTAATCTAGCAAATGGGTCTGATTCTAAGATTTGTTTTTCGTAATATACATCTAAGAATTTAGCAGCATCATCTCTAGAAAATCCGTAAGTCATTTGGGTTAAATCGTTTGTTCCAAAGCTAAAGAATTCTGCTACTTCGGCAATTTCATCAGCTGTTAAAGCTGCTCTTGGTATTTCTATCATTGTTCCTACTTTATAATTTAGATCAACTTTAGAATCAGCGATAATTTTATCAGCTGTTTCACAAACGATATTTTTAACATATTTTAATTCTTTTACTTCGCCAACTAGTGGTATCATTATTTCAGGTACAACGTGACCACCTTTTTTGTTAACATTAATAGCAGCTTCAATGACCGCTTTAGTTTGCATTACAGCAATTTCAGGATAAGTTATAGCTAATCTACAACCACGATGTCCCATCATTGGATTGAATTCTTTTAATGATTCTACTCTCTTTTTAAGGCTTTCAAATGATACGCCAAGAGATTCTGCTAGAGGTTTGATTTCTTCATCTGTATGAGGTAAGAATTCATGTAATGGTGGATCTAAGAAACGAATAGTAACTGGATAGTCACCCATTGCTTCAAATAATCCTTCAAAATCTTCTTTTTGATAAGGAAGAATTTTTTCTAAAGCTTCTTCTCTTTGTTCTTTAGTTTCTGCTGCAATCATTCTTCTAAAGTTGAATATTCTTGATTCTTCAAAAAACATGTGTTCTGTACGACATAGCCCAATTCCTTCGGCACCAAAGGCAAGTGCTTGTTTTGCATCTTTTGGAGTATCAGCGTTGGTTCTAACTTTTAGGCTACGCGTAGCATCAGCCCATGACATAAATGTTTCAAAGTCTCCACTAATAGTTGGTGCTACTGTTTTAACAATGCCTTCATATACTTTACCAGTTGAACCATCGATTGATAGATAATCTCCTTCTTTATAGGTAATACCATCTTTAGTAGTTAATGTTTTTTCTTCTTCGTTTACAGTTAATTCACCACAACCGCACACACAACATCTACCCATACCACGAGCTACTACAGCAGCGTGAGATGTCATACCGCCACGAATAGTTAAAATTCCTTCAGCATCATTCATACCTTGAATATCTTCTGGTGATGTTTCTAGCCTTACAAGTAATACTTTTTCTCCTTTTTCTTTGGCTTTGGTTACGTCTTCGGCATTAAAATATATTTTACCACATCCTGCTCCAGGTGAAGCTGCAAGGCCAGTAGCGATTTGTTTTGCTTCTTTTAAAGCTACTGCATCAAAGTTTGGATGTAGTAGACTATCCAATTGTTTAGGTTCTACTTTAAGTAATGCTTCTTCTTTGGTAATCATACCTTCATTTACTAAATCAACGGCTATTTTTAAGGCTGCTCCTGCAGTTCTTTTACCATTTCTTGTTTGAAGCATAAATAATTTTCCATTTTCAATAGTAAATTCCATATCTTGCATATCACGATAATGTTTTTCTAGAATTTGAGTTGTTTTAACAAATTCTTCATAAACACTAGGCATTACATCTTTTAAGGTAGATATGTCTTGAGGAGTACGTACACCAGCAACAACATCTTCCCCTTGGGCATTAATTAGATATTCACCATATAGTTTATTTTCGCCAGTTGAAGGGTTTCTTGTAAATGCTACGCCGGTTCCACAGTCATCTCCTTTATTTCCGTAAACCATTTCTTGAACGTTTACGGCAGTTCCCCAAGATGATGGAATGTCATTCATTCTTCTATAGATAATTGCTCTTTCATTATTCCAACTTCTGAATACTGCAGTTACTGCTTCTATAAGTTGAACTTTAGGATCTTGTGGAAATTCTTCACCTGCTAGTTCTTTATATACTTCTTTGAATTTGTATGCTACTTCATACATATCTTCAGCATCTAGGTCAGTATCGTATTTTGCATTTTTAGCTTCTTTGATACTATCTAAAAGTCTTTCAAATGAGCTTTTTGAATATCCTTTTACTACGTCTGCAAACATCATAATAAATCTTCTATATGAATCATAAGCGAATCTTTTATTATTAGTGACAATAGCAAAATTTTCAGCTACTTCATCATTTAAGCCTAAATTTAAAACAGTATCCATCATTCCTGGCATAGAGGCTCTAGCACCACTTCTTACGGATACTAGTAATGGATTTTCTAAATCTCCCATTTTTTTACCAGTAATTTTTTCTAATTCTGCTAATTTTTCAAATATTTGTGTTTTTACATCTTCACCAATTTTTTCTCCACCTTCATAATATTTGTTGCACGCTTCTGTTGTTATGGTAAATCCTCTTGGTACTGGCAAGCCAATAGAAGTCATTTCAGCAAGGTTGGCTCCTTTACCACCGAGTAGATTACGCATATCTTTGTTACCTTCGTTAAAGGCATATACATATTTTGTCATTTTATTCCTCCTTTTAAAAACTACTTTATTATTTTAGCAAAACGATATTTGTTTTTCAATGTTTTTGACACTATTTTACTTCCTATTTACAAAAAAAAATAACTATTAAAGTTATTTAATAATTAAAATATTTCCAGTCATTGATTTAGGAATTTTTAAATTCATTAATGCTAATATAGTTGGCGCAATGTCAGATAAATTGCCGTCTGTTAGATTTATTTTATTTTCAGCAATTATAAAGGGAACTTTACTCAAAGAATGAGTGGTTACTTTAGCATTCATATCATCAATCATATAGTCACAATTGCCGTGGTCTGCGGTAACAATTAAGGTCATATTTATTTCATTTGTTTTGTCTATTATTTTTCCTAAACAGTTATCTATTGTTTCTATGGCTTTGATTGTTGCATCATAGTTACCAGTATGTCCAACCATATCACCATTAGCAAAGTTTAAAACTATAAAATCATAATCATCTATAATCGATAGTAATTTATCGGTTATTTCGTATGCGCTCATGGATGGTTCTAAATCATAAGTAGCTACTTTTTTTGATGGTATTAAAACCTTATCACAATTTTTTAAATCTAATTCTTTTCCACCATCGAAGAAATATGTTACGTGGGCATATTTTTCTGTTTCTGCAATTCTTAGTTGGTGGTAGTCTAGTGATGATAAATATTCTCCTAATGTATCTTCTATTTGTTGTTTTTTGATGATATATGGGCTTTTTATTTGATCACTTATGTACATAAGACTTAACACTTTGCAATGTTTTTCTAGTTTTTCTACTATTTGGATAGCTCTATCCGGTCTAAAATTAATCCAAATAACTGCATCATTTTTATCTATATAGCCATCAGGATCAATTAATGATGGTTTAATAAATTCATCGTAACAATTATTTTTATATGATGTTGCTATGTAGTCATAAATATCTATTTTGTTTTTTCCTTTATTGGTTATTGTGTCATAATAAAGATTTGTTCTTTCATATCTTTTATCTCTATCCATTGCATAATATCTGCCGGAGATGCTGGCAATTTTACCTACTTTATTTTTATTAAATATATCGACAAAAGAAGTAGCAATATTATCTTTGGTATCTCTTCCATCAGTAATTATATGGGCGTAGATATTTTTTATATCGTTATTATTAGCAATGTTTAGCATATTGATAAAATGATCAATATGAGAGTGAACCCCCCCATCGCTAAATAGGCCGATGATATGAAGAGGACGATTATTTTCTTTAACGTATTTAAATAATTCGTTTAGTGAAGGATCGTTTTCTATGGTTTTATCTTTAAATTTTTGATTTATTAGTTCTAATGATTGATAAACTATTCTTCCTGCTCCAATGTTGGTATGCCCTACTTCACTATTACCCATTTGGCCTTTTGGAAGTCCCACATATTGTTCACTTGCATTAAGCAATGAATGCGGATAGTTATTCCATAGATAATCAAAATTAGGTTTTTTAGCATTTTGAAAAGCATTACCGTACGATTCTTCTCTTATTCCAACTCCATCTAAAATACATAGTAATATTTTGTTCATAATTCACTTCCTTATTTTAATTATAAAATAAATATCAAAAAAAATAAAGAAATTTGACACTTCTTTATTTTTTAAATTATTTAATTTTAATTTGATTTAAATGAATTTTTTAAGTTCATCTTCGGTCATAAATCCCATATGTTTTTTTTCTACTTCGCCATTATTTAATAATACTACAGTTGGAATACTCATGATTCCATATTTTCTAGCAATATCTTCGTGAGCATCTACATCTATTTTAATAAAGGTAATCGATGATTCGTTACTTACTTTTTCAAAAACGGGACCGAACATTTTACAAGGACCACACCAAGTGGCATAGAAATCTACTACTACTTTTTTATTTTTAATAAGTTCTTCAAAGTTTTCGTTTTCTAAATGAATTACACTCATTACTTAACCTCCCTATATTTGTTTAATATTTCATCAGGATTTTTAACGTGTACTTTATTTGCTTTAATTAATTTTTCAGTGCTTTCTACACTGATAATATCATATTTTAATAAAACATCTAGTACTTTGGCATTTACTTCTTCAGTGTTATTACCATTATGACTATCTATAGCATCATATACTTCTTTATATGTGTCTAAGGTTTTATTAGCTAATGTAGATACTACTGGTGTATTGTTTAAGATAAAGTTTTTATATTTTGATTCGTTTACTATTTTAATATTGAATACTGGTAGTGTTATAATAAATAATATGATAAAAGCATAAATATAATATTCGATTGCTCCTACTATTGCTCCTAGTATTTTTGATGGGACAGCTAAAATGATTGTCATTTTAAGCAGTTTTTCTACAATGCCAGTAACCGCTAGTATTATTCTTAAAATTAAAGATAATGCTGCAAAGACAATGAAGAAAGCGATAAGTTCATACATTATGACATTTATCATTTCTACTCCTTTTATTAATCCACCAAAGTTAAAAAATGGCAAATTTTCATAAAGAATAACTGAAATCATGTCTTTTAATAAAAATGAAATAATTGTTATTACTACTAATCCTATAAGGCTTGCTGTTTTTTTAATAAAACCTTCTTTAAATCCAACAACGGCACCTAAAATGATAAATAAAATAATAACAGCATCTATAATGTTCATAAATTACATCTCCTTTATGTTATAATTATATAATAAATATTATAAAAAATAAAGTGAAATTTGTAAAATTTATGATAAAATAAAGTTGGTGATATAGATGAGAAAAAAAAATGATACGGTTGTTTTTACTTTAAATAATAATACGAAAATGAAGATGATTGAATATTATCAGGATAAGTTGAGACCTAAAACTCCTCCATATGCTGTTTTTCAAGCAGAGGAAGCTGGAACAGTGATTACTCTTTATACTTCAAACAAGGTAATGTTTCAAGGGGAAAATGCTAAAGAAGATGCTTTACTTTGGCAGGAATTCAACAAGGGAAATGATGTAATCAGTGAAATAATGAACGAAGATAAGGAAGAAGGCTATAAAAATAAAGAGGATAGCAATAGCATAACTTTACCTAGTGATATTACTAGTATTGGTAGTGATGAGGTGGGAACTGGTGATTATTTTGGACCGATTGTTGTTACTGCTAGTTATGTAAAGAAAGAGGATATTCCTTATTTGGAAAGTTTAGGAATTAGAGATTCTAAAAAGATGCTTGATGAGCATATTTTAAAAATTGTACCTAAAATTAAAGATAAGGTTAAGCATTGTACAATTATTTTAAATAATAGTGATTATAATAAAGTTTATAGTAGTGATATGAACATGAACAAAATAAAAGCTATTTTACATAATAAAGCTCTTTATAGTTTAGTTAAGGACAATGTAGATTATGATTATATTGTAATAGATGAATTCGCTAGTGAAAAGAACTATTTTGGTTATTTAAAAGATGCTAAAAATGTTGTTCGTAATGTTACATTTATGACGAAAGCTGAAGATAAGGTTATGAGCGTGGCGGTTTCTTCTATTATCAGCAGATACGTTTTTATTAAGGAGATTAATAAAATGGGAAATGAACTTAATATCTTAATTCCTAAGGGGGCTTCTTCTATTGTGGATGATGCTGGTATTATGATTGTAAAAAAATATGGTAAGGAAAAGCTTAGGGAGATCGCTAAATTAAACTTCAGCAATACTAATAGAATATTAAATAGTAAGGATTAATTAATCCTTACTATTTTTTAAGATAAACATCTCTAAAGCAAATTTATCATTTACTTTTCCTATTTTAATATCTAAATCTAGGTTATATAATTCTTTTAATATTCTAATTAATTCTGAGTCAGTATATTTAAAACTCGTGGTAATGGCCAAGGAGATTGCGTAGTTATGTACCCCTAATATTTTACTAATGTCATATTTGTTTTTTCCCTCTTGGTATAATAGTTTTGTTTGATAAATTAGGCGATATTTATTAGCAAGCATAGCTATTATTTTAATTACTTCTTCATTTTTACCTATAAAATAGCGATATAATTTTATACTTTTAGATATTTCTTTATTAACAATACTATCTATTAAGCTAAAGAGTGATTCTTCTTTATTATTTGTGTTTATGGATTTTATATCTTCTTCTTCTATTTTCTCGTTGTTTGTTAGGATGAATAATTTTTCTAATTCGTTTTTAATATTACCTAAGTCGTAGCCAACTTTATTTAAAAATTCTTCTATCAATCTTGGTTCCATTTTTTTGTTATTTTGTTTTAGTATGTCACTAATATAGTTAATAAAGAATTTATTATCTATCTTTTCATAGGCGATGATATTACCTACTTCCTTAATTTTTTTAAATATTTTTCTTCTTGTATCAACCGATTCACTAATTAGTGTGAATATTAGATATGTATCTTTATTAAAATTATCTAAATAAGTTTCTAGTGGTGATATGTCTAGTTTGTCGGATTCATTTATGAAGGTACTATTTTCTACGATTATTAGTTTTTTATCACCAAAAAGATTTTTAGTATTTGCATCTTCAATAATACTATCCATATTATTATCGTAGGTGTATTTTATTATGCTGATATCTTCTATTTTTAAATTTTCTTTTATTTCATTAATTTTGTTGTTAATAAACTCTTGATCTAAATGGTAGATTAAAGTTATATTTGACATATAATCACCGCTTTTCTTAATATTAAGTTTACCATAAAAACGCTCTAAATTACAATAAGTTAAAATATTTATTTAGTTATTAATAATTTTATATTAAAAAAAGTTCAAAAATTTTTGAACTTTGTTAATTATTCACCATTAGTTACGTATTCGTTACAAGTTATATTTTTTAATTCTTTTAGTTTTATTTTATTATCTTCTAATTTATAAGTAAAATCCACTTCAAATATTTTGTCTTTATTCTCCTCATCTTCACATACCATACTTAAGAAATTATATCTATGGATGATAAATTCGTTTTCCTCTTTCTCGGTTATTTTTACTTGTCTTTCATTTAGTAAAACTTCTTTTTGATTGTTGATAATAGTTATATTTTGGGTATCCATTTGGTCACCAGTATCAGATTGAATAAGTAATAAAGAATCATTGATAATGCTAACTTGACTACGGTAGAAATTAAGGGCTGAATTGGAAAAATTAGCGGCAGATATACCTTTATCGTCTAATTTTAAGTTAATGGTGAAAATATCATCTTTACCTTTTGTAAATGTAGCTTCTAATTTCATATCTACTCCATCAAGTGTTACTTTGTTAACAGTAAAGGTGCTAGTAGTACAACCATCAAGCGGATGGATTTGATTAAGGTCTTCGGTTACAACGCTACATTCTTCTTTTTCAGGAGTAAAATTAGTTGTATTTTTTCTTTGTTCTTTCTTTATAATGTCGGTAATTATTAGATACGCACATACTCCTATTGATATAATAAGAATAACAATTAAAGTATATAAAATTAGTTTCATTGTTTTTTTATTTTTCATAAAGATCACTCTCCTATTTTTATTATACCATTA
>OMCP01000310.1_pt1 | contig 17494 bp, 13 predicted proteins | sample 1646051 | NCBI WGS metagenome assembly OMCP01 (sample SAMEA103958146, study PRJEB25191) | human gut metagenome
TCAAAACGGCCAGACCATAACGGACACACAGCACCTTTGCAATGGTACGAACCTGGCTGCCGCCGCCGGATATCTTAAATCCCACTCCAAGCATCAGCATTGCCATTGGGGCGTTGGCGCTGCCCAGCAGCCCGGCAAACTCCGTCACCGGCCCGGGCAAGCGGATATGGAGCAGCGTCAGAACCGTCATCACCACATAGCTGACAAAGGGAACGGATTTCAGCAAACCCCGCAGAATTCTCTTAACGGAAAATTTCTCCCCCTGCAGCACCATTGCCGCCACGCTGTAGGACATTCCCAGGCAGATAAAGGCATTGCCGGTATCAAACAAGCTGGTGGAGATAACCCCCACCGGCCCCAGAAACCCCTGGGCAAAGGGCATGGTGAAATTGCCAATGTTGTAGCCGGAGATATTCAGTATAGAAAAAGCCTTCTCCTCTTTCGAGCCCCTATGCGAAATCAGATATCCCATTGCAATGTAAAAAATACCCAGCCCCAGGCCGATGGCACACAGGAACAGCATGGACACCGTAATTTCTTTTCCGGCAAAGCTATAGACAATGGAGGCCGGAAGGGTAATCCTTAAAACAATCTTGGCAAGGACCTGAAAATCCCCCTCCTTGAAAAACCCAACACGCCGCAGAAACCACCCCAGAAAAATAATCCCCACAAAGCACCCGGCCTTGGATAAAATCGCCGCCAAACTACATACCTCCGTCCTCTGCTTCAGAGCTCTTGACTTTACTACAGCGGTGATTGTAGCATATTGTACCATTGATTGCAATAGGACTTATTTTGCGTTTCGTTTATTGGTACTCTTCTACATCATGAAGGCAACAAGCAGAGTGACCCTATCGCGCTATAGTGTCAGCCCAAAAGCACTTACCTTGTATGCGTCCGATAGTATCATTCACAGTCCGTTGTTATAGGAGGAGTCATGTTACGGCATTTTAATCGTACCGTGTTTCGTCGATTTCTAATTTACTTGGAGTTTCTGCTTTTTACAATAGTTCGCTAAGCAAAGCACTGATTTAATGTGTAGGTGAATATTTATCCAAAGAGACTGTGTCTTTAGTTAACAATTCCATCTATAAAGGAGGCGCTAGTCTTCTCTCTTCTAATTATTGCCTATATTATACACACAAAAAGTAATTCTCCCTTTTCCCTAAATGGCTACTCACACCTATCGTCAATCAAATGTACCAAAAACGCATAAAGAAGCACTAAAATTACTATGGCATCTTGATGTTTTTTTCTGCGGTTAAGACCATGCGAACTGCATCCTGCCAACCGGAATATTTCTTCCTGCATATATCAGCACACATTTTAGGAGAAAAATTATTATAATTCATTGACGAAAAAACTCCATCCGTAAATGCGCCGGAAGCCAACCCGGCCATGTAGCCGGCGCCGATGCCGGAGAGTTCTTCGCTGGAGGGGATACATACCTTTGCATCCAGCATGTCACTTTGCAGCTGCATCAGGTATCCATTGCGGGTGGGGCCGCCATCCACCTGGAGGCGCTTTAACTGCATACCGGTATCCCGCTCCATCGCTTTGACGATATCTGTAATTTGATAGGCGATGCACTCAAGAGCCGCCCGGGCAATTTCTGCTTTTCCGGTCAGGCGGGTGATGCCGCAAAGCATTGCCTTGGCCTCATTGTTCCAATAGGGGGCCCCCAGGCCTGTAAACGCAGGCACCAGATAGGTGGTATCCTCCGAATTGGCAGCCTCTGCCAGTGCCTGGGTTTCAGAGGCCTTGCACAGTCCCAAGTCCTTTTCCAGCCAACGCAAAACCGCTCCCGTGTAATTCAGGTTTCCTTCCATAACATAGTTGACCTCACCCCGGAATTTCCACGCAAGGCTGGTAACCAGCCCATTCCGGCTCTCAATGGGGTTGGAGCCAATGTTCATCATGATAGACGAGCCGGTGCCATAGGTTGCCTTTGCCATACCGGAATGCAGACATCCCTGCCCGAACAACGCCGCATGGGAATCCCCCAATACACCGTGAATGGGAATCGGGTCAGGGAGGAGCCCGCCCAAATCCGTCATTCCGAAGCAGGCATCGGAAGACGTCACCTCCGGCAAATCTGCGGCATCCAGGCCAAAGGCGGTGCAGATACGGCTGTCCCATTTCAGAGTATGGATATTAAACAGCTGGGTGCGGGATGCATTGGAATAATCTGTTTTATAGCTGCTGCCCCCTGTCAGCTTGTAAACGAGCCATACATCCACGGTTCCGAAACAAAGCTGATGACGTGCGGCCTTTTCCGCAGCACCAGGGGTTTCCTCCACCAGCCATGCGAATTTGGAAGCAGGGAAAAAGGGCGAGATGGGGATTCCGGTTGCAGTACGGACGGCATCCCCCCATCCGGCATCTGCCACACGCTGGCAAAGCTCCTTGGCTCTGCCGCATTGCCATACAATTGCATGAGCAATCGGCTTTCCCGTCTCCTTCTCCCAGCATAAGGAGGTTTCCCGCTGGTTGGAAATTCCCAGAACCGCAACCTCTGCCCGGTTGATTCCGGATGCTTCCAGAACTTGCCGGATGCTTTCCAGGGTGTTGCGGTAGATTTCATCCGGGTCATGGCTAACCCACCCACTTGAATTGACCTTCTGTTCGTGGGCTACATCCCTTCGGCAAATCAGCTTGCCGGTGGAGTCAAGCAGCAGCGCCTTGGTGCCCTGAGTACTCTGGTCTACCGACAGAACGTAACTCATACTAGTTCCTCGACAGTCTTTGCGATTCCCGCTGCATCTAAGCCGTAATATTGGAAGACCTCTGGGCTGGTTCCGGTGATTACCGGTGCATCGGGTAGAGCCAAATTTTTAATCCTTCTGGGGCAATTCTCTCCCACAACCTGGGCAACCATAGAGCCCAGGCCGCCAAAGGGAGCATGCTCTTCTACGGTAACAACCACTTTGGCATTCTTTGCCGCTTCGATAACAGCGGAGCTGTCCAAGGGCTTCACACAGTACATGTCCAGCACAGTGACGTGAATGCCTTTATTCTCCAGGAGCTTGGCTGCCTCGAAAGCGGGACGAACCATCTCGCCGCAGGCGATAATGGCCGCGTCAGTGCCCTTGCACAGCCAGGTTGCCTTATTCATTTCAAAGGGACAGTCATCCTCAGTATAGATATCCTCTACGGGATTCCGCCCCACCCGGATATAGGCGCACTTCTCATCCTCCAGCAGCGCTTCAAACAGGTGCTTGGTCTGATGCCGGTCGCTGGGCAGATAGACGCGCATATTGGGAATTGCGGCCATAGCGGCAATATCCTGAGCGGAGTGGTGGCTCATGCCCAGCGCGCCATAGCTGACGCCGCCGGAGATGCCGATGAGCTTCACGTTGGTATTGGAATAAGCGCAGTCCACTTTGCACTGCTCATAGCTGCGGGTAGACAAAAAGCTGGCGGGGGAAGCTGCATAAGGCTTCTTTCCACAGGCCGCCAAACCGGCGGAAATACTTACCAAGTCCTGCTCAGCGATACCAACCTCCACACTCTGCTCCGGGAATTCCTTGAAGAAAGGCGCCAGAGAGGCGGAACCCCGGGAATCAGAACAAAGGACGACGATATCTTTATCGGTTTTGGCTTTCTCCAGCAGTACATTGCAGATGGCCTGACGATTGGGAATCTTATTCATGAAGTGCAGCCTCCTTTCTGGCAGCGAAATCAGCGATAATCTGGTCATATTCTTCCTGGGTCGGCACATGGTGATGCCAGCTGGCCTTGTTCTCCATCACAGCGGAACCGTAACCCTTTATGGTTTCGGCAATCAATACCGTCGGTTTTCCCTTGCTGGCTCTGGCATCGGCAAAGGCCTTGGCAATGGCTTTATAATCATGACCATTTACGGTGATCACATTCCACCCGAAGGCAGCCCAGCGCTGCTGCAAGCTGTCCTGATGCATCACATCCTCAGTGTTGCCGGAAATCTGCAGGTGGTTCCGGTCGATCACCGCACACAGGTTATCCAGGTTAAACTGGCTAGCGCTCATGGCTGCTTCCCATACGGAACCCTCAGCCAGCTCACCGTCACCCATGACGGTATAAACCCGGTAATCCCGGCCGTCCATCTTCCCGGCCAGCGCCATGCCCACGCACACCGGAAGGCCGTGGCCTAGAGAGCCGGAATTCATTTCAATACCGGGCAGTTTGTTGTTGGGATGGCCGATGTAGTTGGAGCCGAACTTGGAGAAATTCTTCTTCACGTCCTCCAAATCCAAGAACCCCTTGGCGCAGAGTACCGCATAATAGGCCTCCATGGAATGGCCTTTGGAGAGGACGAAGCGATCCCGGTTAGGGTCGGCCATGTTTTCGGGAGAAATGTTCATCTCATCAAAATACAGATAAGACAGCACATCCATCATACTCATGTCGCCGCCAATGTGTCCGCCGCCGCCAGCCACGATGATGTCCACGCAGTCCCGGCGCAAATCAAAAGAACGCGCTACTTCATTCATATCATTCACCTCTCAGATAGGCCTTGACCTGCTCCTCGTTGTTATCATACAGGTCAGGTTTCACGCCAATATACTTGCATGTCTCGTACAGAACCGGCACCACGTCCTCGTGAATGCCGACGCAATGATGGATGTACGGGCCTTCCACGATCTTGGCCTCCAGACGCTTCAGGTTCTCTACCTCAACCCACAGGTATGTACCCTTAGTGTAGGGACCGTCGATGCCTTTAGCATTGCCCAGCAGCAGTGAATACTCGCCGTTGTCACCATCGAACCGAGCCAGGGTTACCTGACCGTGCTTGGCCTCCGCCGCAACAGCGCCGGGGTAATCAAAGGCCAGAGGGTATGTGATAGAAGGCTTTTCCCTGGCAACGGAAATCGGCCAAGGACCGCAGTGCTGGAGCAGCTCTCCGTTTTCGTTGTCGGGATGACGCACTGTCCAGTCAGCAAAGAAGCTGCGCTTGTCATCCAGAGAAGCAGCCTCCACCATCAGAGCCGTGATGGCACCGTGGATATCCGTCTCGCATACGGTGGGGATGCCTTCTTCGTTCAGCATGCTGTTGGCTGCGCAGGGCATGATGCCGATCTCATGCTGCAGTTCATTCCAGCACTGGATGGCAATGGCGTTGCAGCCGTACTTTGCAGCCAGATTCTTCATTGCTACCTTCAGTGCAGCTACATTCTCCAATTCGTCATCTTTAATCTCAATGTTCATGCAGCTGCGGCAGTAGGAAATCGTCTTGGGAACCTCCACCCCCTGCGTCTTTACCTTCTTCATTTCAGCGGTAAGTTCAGGCATGGGAATCGGCGCCAACTGAACGTTAAACTTCTCCAGCAGCTCGCCCTCGTTGCACATAGTGCTCCAGAAATCATAGGGACGAGGGGCAATTTGCAAAATGCGGATATTCCGAAAGGTTTTTACCACACTGCATACCGCCAGGAATGTCTTGATGCCCCGTGCAAACTCAGGATCTGTCAGGCGGCAATTGGTAACATACGTAAAGGGCACGCCGAACCGGCGCAATACTTTGCCGGTGGCAAACAGACCGCATTGGGTATCCCGCAGACGGACGCCATTGGGCTCCGGGCGCTCATCCCGGGGGCCCCACAGAAGAACGGGCACACCCATCTCCTTGGCCAGCCGGGCGCACTCGTACTCGGTGCCGAAATTACCATGGGGGAAGAACAGGCCGTCGATCCCAGCCGCGCGAAACTTTTTCTCGATCTCGATGCGGTCGCATTCCTGGTACAGCAGACCCTCATCATTGATATCCGTAATGTCAACGAATTCCACCCCCAGCTCACGAAGGCGGTCACGGGTCAGATTCGCAAATTTCACGGCATCCGGTGCAGAGAAGATGCTTCGCCTGGTAGGGGCAAAGCCGATTTTGACTTTTTTCATAACATGCAACTCCTTATCTTTGGAATTTGCCGGTATCCCGATAAAGGGAATCAGCAAAAATGCTGCCCTTGCTTCATCCGCCGTACCGGATAAAAAGGAAACACTTGTCCGAACGGCAGCGCAAGGGCAGCTTTGCGTTGTTATGCACCGCCGCAACGGTACGGTAATTGTGGAATTCTTTGTTTATTTGTAATTTCCCCGCTGCGGAACGCTCCTCAGTCAGCGTCCCGCAGCTGTATCATGGGGAAATCGCAAGGGGCTGGAATCAATCGCCAAAGTAGTACTTGATCTTTGCAAAGAAGTCTTCGAGGATGAAATGGGTATCTACCTTATGATACACCCGAATCTTTCTGGGGTTGCCGGGGCGCAGCAGATAACGGCAGGTCTCTAGCTCAAACCGTGGAGCACCCTCTACGGTGTAATCACCCTCGTGGTCAGTAAGCATTAGGCCTACCACCGGGGAATCGCCAAGCTGCCAGTTCTCACCGCCGGGGTAAATGGTGCGGAACGCAGCTTCACTGATGCCGACGGGCTTCCACTGCTCTACTTCATTGAGATAGGGCGTGAACTTGTGGTTGAACTCCACCATGTAGTCAAACAGGTGCTCGCCGATCTTGCCATAGGGGCGAACCTTCTCGTACAGCTCTGCAAAGCTGGTCTTCATGGTGCGGTAAACCGTCATGGGAACCTGCCACAGCTCAATGGGGGAATCCATGATGACGTTGGCAGCGTTCAAGTCATTGATGGTGTTGAACTCATAGCCGCCCTCGGGATAGACGCCGCCGCCAATCCAAATCACGGTGATCCGGTCTGCAATTCTGGGTTCCATCAGGTAAGCGGAGGCCAGGTTGGTGGTAGCGCCCTGCATGGTGATAAACAGAGGGCGCTCATCATCCCGCATGGCTTCCTCAATGATGAAGCGGGCCGCTTCGGAATCCACCGGGGTATGCTCATCCGGCAGCTGACGGTCGCAGCCATGATATACCTTGACCTGGTCATGCAGGCCCATCAGATCCACAATCAACTGTGCCTCGTCAAAGCTCTGCTGCATGGAGTCTGCCACGGAGGTAGCACCAAAATTCTTTGCATAGTGCTCAGCCGCAATACCCACCACATCAAATTTGGGGGTCATCAACTGATGGGCCACCGCGAACTGATCGTCCGCCTCACAGTGGCAATCGGTATCGATAAGAACACGGATACGTTTACATTCCGGGACCTGGTAGGGTGCCTTTTTCATCGCTTTTTCCTCCTGTCAATTCAATCAATCACCGAAGTAATACTTGATCTTTGCGAAGAAGTCTTCCAGAATGAAATGGTTATCCACGTAGTTGTAGACCCGGATCTTTCTGGGGTTGGAGGGGCGGAGCAGATAAGTGCCATTCTTTGCAAACCTGGGCGCTCCCTCAACAGTGTAGTGGCCCTCGTGGTCTGTAAGCATCAGTCCTACAACCGGGGAATCGCCCACCTGCCAGCTTTCGCCGCCGGGATAGGTGCATCGGGCTGCACCTTCACTCATATCCTTGGGCCGCAGCTTCTTCATCATTTCCCTGGTAGCAGGATCGGGGTTACCCATAATGCCCATATTGACGGTCTTGGTCATATACTCCACAATATACTTGCCAATTTCTCCACAAGGCCAAACCTTATCATACAGAGTGGCAAAGCTGACCTTCATCATGCTATACACATTTTTGGGAACCTGCCATAGCTCAATGGGAGACTCCATGATGACATTGGCTGCATTCAAATCGTTGCAGGCATTGAATTCCCAGTCACCGGCGGGATAAACGCCGCCGCCGATCCAGATGACGGTCATCCGGTCTGCAATCCTCGGCTCCATTAGATAGGCAGAGGCCACATTGGTAATGGCACCCTGGACAGTTACAAACAAGGGCCGCTCGTCATCCCGCATGGCTTCTTCGATGATGAAACGGGAGGCCTCGGAATCTACCGGGGTATGTTCATCCGGCAGCACATCTGCGCAGCCGTGATGTACCTTGACCTGATCGTGCAGACCCATTAGATCCACCACTCTCTGGGCTTCCTCAAAACTCTTCTGGGCGGAAGCCGCCACAGTGGCCATCCCCATCATCGTATTGAAGTGGGCTGCGTTAATTCCGCACACGTCAAACTTGGGCGTCATCAGCTGGTGCGCAACAGCATACTGGTCGTCCGCCTCGCAAGCACAATCGGTGTCGATAATCACACGGATTCGCTTGGATTCGGGCACCTCGTAAGGAGCTTTTTTCATAAAATACACAACCTTTCTTTTATTGATGTGGTTTTTAACGAATGGATATTTAACGTTATCAGGCTGCTGCGTTGTTAATCTCAGCCATGTTGCTGGCCTGACGACGCAGTGCCTCTGCATGCCGACGTTCCATGATGGTTGTCAGACAGAGCAGGAAAATCAGGAAAAAGCCGGTGGCAGTATCCTTCAGCTGAGAAGGAATGTTGAGGGATACGAGACCCGTAGCCAGAATGTTCATAGTAAGCACACCGGAGATGCATCCAAAGGTGATGTTGATATATTTGGTGAGCATCGCGCCGATGTTGAAGCCAATGATTGCGGGGAAGACAACTGCCATAGAGGCAAGGCCTGTCTGAGCAACCGTACCTGCACCGTAGCTGGTGGCCAGAATGCCGGAGATGCCCGCAAAAATGGAAGCGACAAAAATTGCCAGACCTTCCGTCTTGCCCTTGCTGATGCCGGCCTCGGCAGAAATCTTACCGTTGCCGCCCAGTGCCCGGCAATGTGCGCCGAAGACGCTGTAGCGCTGGAGAACATAAATCACCACGCCGCAAGCGGCAAAGATGATCCAGATAGCAGGAGACTTGCCCAGGACGCACATATCGCTGGTGAGGATCATGGAATTGTTGCCCTGCACCAATGCACCGATGGAACCGATGATGTAGCAGTATGCCACAGAGATAACCATGGAGCTGACCTTTATGCAGGCGTTCAGTGCAGCCTTAATGATGCCGAATATCACAGCGGTAACCAGGCTGCCAATAATCAAGCCCCAAATGCCCATGGTACGGGAGAGGATGACACCGACCACCGCGCCCAGCACACGCTCGGATGCAACCGAGAAGTCCACAATGCCGGCAGTGAGCGAGAAGGAAATGCCCCATGCCAGGATGATGGCGATGCAAGAGGAAAGTGCAATGGTGTACAAAGAATCCCAACTCAGAAAAACCTGAGGCCGGAGAATAGAGAAAAACAGATAGACAGCACCGGGCACCACAAGGAAGAAAAATACCCGTTTCAAAAAGCTTAATACCTTTTTCATAGCGTTGATCCTTTCTTTGAACAGGTTGGAGCCTCTGCCCCTAGAGGCTCCAACCCTTGTGGATATAAGACTTTTCTTTGGAAACCTTAAGGCTTACTTGGCAGCCTCTGCGCGGGAGACGATATCGTCCAGGGAGTAGTCAGCGATAACCTTCAGGAAATCTTCATAGGTAAAGTCGGGGTTCGCGACCATGTTGCGGGTCTCTTCTGCGGAGTACAGGGTGCCGGGCTTGCCGTAGGTATCCCAGATAACAGCGTCATCATAGCTGGCCAGCTCGATGAAGTTATCCTGCAGGATCAGCTTCTCATCGGTCAGAGGAGTGCCGTTCATGATGTTGGCAATCAAGATCAGGCCGTAGTAAGGACCAACCACGTGGCCGCCGATGATGCCGTCCAGCACGCCGGACTTCAGGTACTCGGTCTGATATTCGTGGAAGTCGATGCAGGCAACGTCAACCTTATCCTGCAGGTTGTGTTCTTCCAGAGAGGAGACAACGCCGCTGAGGACGAACTGGGACATGCCGCAGATCAGCAGGCCATCCAGGTCAGGAACACTAGTGATGAAACGATCCATGATGGTCTTGCCGCCATCGGAGGTGGAAGTCAGACTCATGTCACGTTCTTCCGCCTTGATCTGCATATTGGGATAAGCTTCCAAACCGGCAGCAACACCGGCGTCACGCATATCAGCGGTAGCGTTGCCAGTCACAAAGCCGATTTCGGCGAGGTTCTGATGATCCTTTGCACCCAGCAGTTCGGCGCACCACTGGCCGGAGTGAACATCGTCCTCCCAGAAGGTAGCCACAAAGTAATCGGACTCCATACAGGCTTCGTAGTTACCGTCGCCCTCGACCAGTTTAGTCCAGCACAGAGCCCAGTAGACTTCTGCATCATCGCAGATCTCTGCAACCTGAGGGATACAGCCGAAAACAAGCGGACCGTTCTGCAACAGGATGGCATCCACGCCCATGCCGATCAAATTCTGAACAGCCTGGAGCAGACCTTCAGCAGAGTTATCATAGGCGGTGTAAACCAGATCAACATTCAAAGCTTCCGCAGCCAGCTCAATCTGAGCGTACTGAGGGCCGGAGGTCGCATTCCATGCACCCATGTCCAGCATGCCGACGGTAAAATGCTTCAGTTCCTTGGTGTCCTCTGCGGATGCGACGGCGGCGATAGACATCACCATTGCAACAGCCAGGATCAACGCGAGTAGTTTCTTGCCGAGTTTCATTAAATAGTTCCTCCTTGTTTTTTGGTTTTTATCATCCCTGCCTGGGATGTAGGGCACATAAGAAAAGAGATATCAGCGCTGCACCTTGGCGCTCAGCTTGGTGGTGACCACGATCATCACGATAAACAGCACACCCTTGATGATGTCCTGCACGCGAGCGCTGATGCCCCAAAGCACCAGACCGTTCTGCAGAATGATGAGCAGGGCTGCGCCGATAACCGCATGCTTTGCCTTCACGCCGTTGCCGCCGCTGAGCAATGCGCCGCCCAACACCATGGCCATCATGACGTTGAAATTGAAGTTTGCACCGGTGGTCTGGGAAGCAGAGCCGGTACGGATAAGCGTCATCACCGCGACCACGCCGCAGGTGAAGCCAGAAATCAGGAAGGCCAGAAATTTGGTGCGGCTCACCTTCACGCCGGACTGCACTGCAGAGGTAGTTCCGGCTCCAATTGCCCGGCAGTCCTTGCCAAAGCGGGTGTAATTGTAGATAAGTACTACAATAACTAACACTGCCAGCTCAATGATGATCTCCGCTGGGATGCTCTTCAGATTGCTGATAACCTTGGGTACTCGAATGGTGGCGCTGCCTGCGCTCAAGGGGAGCAGAAGGCCGTTGAGCAGGAAGTTCATGCCCAGACCCTGGATGAACACTGGAATGCCAATCTTTGCATAAATTAGGCCGTTTACTGCACCAATAGCCGTACCGACCAAAACCGTAACTACCACGCCGAGCCAGGGATTTACCTGCATGACTCGTGCGCCGATGATGCCTGCTGTGCCAATAGCCGCCGCCATACTCAGGTCAATGCCCCCCTGGGCAAACAGGAATACGCTCCCTAGGCCGCCCAGAATGAATAGGTACATCTGCTGTGAAATGGATTTCAGATTGAACTTAGAAAAGATTTTTCCGTCTGTTGTAACATAAAACAGGATGATAATGACCAGGAGACCCAGCACCGGGAAATCCGAGCACAGGAAATTCTTAAACTTCTGTCCGGTACTCATCTGGTTTTCGGACTTGGTTTGTGTCGTTGTCATGAAATAGCTGCCTCCTTTTTATATCATGTGCGCGATGACAGACTGTTCAGTCATCTCGGGATTACGCAGCTCTTCATGTGAGATCACGCCCTCGCGCATGATGATGACGCGGTCACTCATACCCAGAAGCTCTGGCAGCTCCTCGGAAATCATAATCATGGAGCGCCCCTCTTTCTTGAACTGCATCATCAGCTTGTAGATACTTTCCTTCACGCCGATATCAATACCGCGGGTGGGGCAATCCATAATTAGGATCTGGGAATCATTGCCCATCCACTTTGCCAGCACAACCTTCTGCTTGTTGCCGCCCGAAAGCTGAGAGCAATACTGCTCTGTACCCCGCATCTTAATAGCCAATTCCTGGCTCCACTTGTCGGCCAGCTTCTTCTCATCCTTTGGTTTGATAAATGCGCCCTTAGAAAGTTTTCCCAAGGAAGGAAGGCAGATGTTATCCGCAATGCTGTAATTCAGTATCAATGCCTCGGTATCGCGATTCTTGGACATATAACCGATGGCATTCTTGATTGCCTTATCCGGAGATGTAATCATGTCACCAGAAACAGTCGCAGTAACCGTCCCTTTATCAGCTGGATCGATGCCGAAGAGGATACGCCCCAACTCATGCATGCCACTTTCAGACAGGCCGCCGATACCCAAGATCTCGCCCTCATGTAGCTCCAGGCTTACGCCCCGCAGCTCCGGAGAGAAGATGTTCTCCGCCTTGAAGACCACCCTATCCTTGTAGTCCGGGGTACTGTCTGGGCGGTAATAGTTGTCTGCAATCTCGCGGCCAACCATCAGCTCTTTCATACGACCGGTGTCCATTTCCTCTTTCGCAAGGTTCTTCACAAACACACCGTCCCGCATAATGGTCACGGTATCGCACATCTCCACCAGCTCATTCATGTCGTGGGTGATGAACAGGACAGCGCCGCCCCGGTCGCGAACAGCTCGCATGTTCTGGTACAGGATGCCACGACCTCGGGTGGTCAACGCATTGGAGGTTTCGTCGATAATCAGGACTTCCGGCTCACAGCTCATTGCCCGAGCAATTTCCACCAGCTTCCGATCCTCCAGGTTCAGGCTGTTGGTCACAGCAGCCGGATCGATATGCTCACCACCGATCACATCCAGGATTTTCTTAGCTTCCCGATTCATGGCAGCATAGTTGATCATGTGCAGCTTCGCAAACCGCTGCTCCTTATTCAGGAAGATATTTGCTGCAACCGTGATGGAACCAATGGTTCCGATTTCCTGAACGACCAGCGCCACCCGGTGCTTTGCGGCGTCTTCGGTGGAGTTTGGCGCATAACGCTCACCGTTAATGTACATATCGCCTTTGTCCGGTTTATACAGTCCTGCTACCATGGATGAGAAAGTGCTCTTACCTGAACCGTTTTCACCTATCAAGCCGTGAATTTCTCCACGTTTCAGTTCCATGGAAAAATCGACAACAGCCTTGGTGACGCCGAAGGACTTATACATATGCTTTGCTTTTAGGATAACCTGCGTCTCCAAAAAATCGCCTCCACTAAATTTAACATTATTTAGCTGCTCAATTGACCTGCTGCCATTTTATATGTTTTCAACAGATATGTCAATCCCCAAATTAAATATTTGTTTATGATAAACAATGCCGCGTTATTATATATGTGCAATTCTGCCAAATAGAGAGCCTGCCTAGCATCTTATTTCATAATTTAGCTTTTATTATCGCTTAATGTTACTGCTATTTTCATCGCCATTAAAGTGCTCTAAAGCAAATTATTTAACTAATGCAGTTTTCTAATCAGCTCAATAGATTTAGTAAAATCAATTTAATCATAGCATGTCTTTTGTTTCGATAGATGCCCTCATCTTCTATTTTTCACATTTTAATTATATTTTTTATCATAGTACCATGTATATACTAGACACTTTTACTATTTCCCCAAATGTATAAGTGAAGGTTTGAACTACATTTATGTATATTATTATATAAATTTACTTTTTCACCTTATGGCTCTTGACGTATTACATTTTTCGTACTATTATGTTTATAAATAATTATTCCAACTTTTACATTTCGATGTAAAATTATTGCCAAAAAATTACAGGGAGGACTAAATGTAATGTCAATTTCCGCCAAAGAGCTTGCACTTAAACTTGGCGTTTCTCCTTCAGCTGTTTCGATTGCGTTAAACGGCAAAACAGGCATTAGCGATGAGACTCGCACCAGCATTTTGCAAGCTGCCGAGCGCTACGGCCTACAGCATGTGAAACGTCGTCGGGCAAACTCCGCTTTTTTTACTCTGGTCATCTACAAGAAGCATGGCAAAGTTTGCAGCGAAACTGATTTCTTTGCTGCTGTAATTGAAGGCATCACCACTCAAGCCGCTGTTGCCGGATACAAGATACAGTTGTTATACCTATATGGCTATGACAATCTGGAAGAGAAAATCAACGAGCTTGTTGCCAGTGACAGCGCCGGCTTCATATTCTTCGCTACTGAAATGGAGCAGGATGACATTCGGCTGCTAGAGCATTTCGACTGCCCACACATCGTTCTGGACAGCTACTTTCCCCAATACCATCACAACTATATCTCCATCGCTAACATAGAGGGGGCGTACCTGTCCACCCGTCATTTGTTGGAACGTGGCCACCGACGCATTGGCTATCTTGCCTCTTCAATTCGCATCAACAATTTCTGTGAGCGTCGGACAGGTCTCCAAATGGCGCTTGATGAATACCCCGGATGTACGCTGGAAGAGATTTTCGTCTCCCCAACTCAGGATGGCGCTTACCTGGATATGCGTGCCTACCTAGCTGAGCACACCGTAGATGTCACCGGCTGTTTTGCAGATAATGACATCATCGCAGTGTCCTGCATCCGTGCTCTGAAAGAGAACAACTATCTTATTCCTACTGATGTATCCATTACCAGTTTTGATGATATGCCAATATCCTATGTCACTGCTCCCAAACTAACGACCATACATGTCGCAAAAGAGGCACTCGGGCAAAGAGCCGTGAAACGCCTATGTGAGCTGCTGGATAATCCAGATGAGCCTGCCATACTACAATCCATTGGTGTAACCCTTACTGAACGAGACAGTGTCCGCACTCTTTGATTTTACATTTTTATCCGAAAGGAGCTTTTTCTATGCAGGACTTTCGAGTTACACGCATTGGCGAGAATATTTATCACATTCTCGACAGTGGAGACTCTTCCTTTTATGTTGTAGAAGGAACGGAACGGGCTGCCGTCATCGACACCGGCATCACCCTAAACAAGAAAATTCTTCCAACTGTTCGCTCCCTAACCAAAAAGCCCCTGATTTTGATAGTTACGCACGCCCACATCGATCATTTCCACCACATGGATGAATTCGAAACTGTTTATATGAGTCACCGGGAATTCCTGATGCCAGAAGACTTTCTAAATAGCATGATGGCAGGGAAAAATCTAGCGCTGCATAACACCATCGACGTAAAAACCAATGATATCATTGACTTAGGAGGAAATTCCCTGGAAATCTGCGAGGTCCCAGGGCATACCCCTGGCTCTATCGTTGTACTAGAGTGTAGGGAGCGGCATCTGTTTACCGGTGATGCCATTGGAAGCGGCATGGGAGTGTGGATGCATGTGCCAGGAGCCATTACCTTGGAAAAGTATTATGAAAGTCTAGTGAATCTTCTAAACTGGCTGGTAATCCGGGGTAGTCGAATGAAATTCTATGGTGGACACAACTATCAGATTTTCCAATCCACCCTAATTCCCGGCTACAATCCCTTGAGTATGGGACTTCTGTGTGACCTGATTGATTTGGTGGACCAGGTAGTGCACGGCACAATTGTAGGGCGTGTGAGCAATGTGGACAAAATCCTCACCCCAAATCCAGCACTTTACGCTAGCTTTGGTCGTGCTGAGTTACAATACAGCCCCGACAATATTCGTTGATTTTCATAATCAGTGGTTTCATCGCAATCAATATAGTGTGCAGGGGTGATTTGCAGTGAGGCACATAATAGATATTCTGCTCTTTTAGTGGCGACTCGGACTGCAAATTGTCCTTAGTTAATCTGTCGGTGCCATCCGTAACCAGCTCTCTGTTTGCAGACCACTAATGAAAGATTTAATTTCTAAAGCTATACTTAGCCCAGCTTTCGGTGACCCTTTCTCGGGGAGACGAAGCTTTCATTTCCCATATGGCAACACAAAGATACATTTTACGAAGCACGATACTCATAGTAGTTTCATGTTGCCATATATGCTGTGTGCATAATTTCTGACATTGGAGGTTGCTGAGATTTTCAGTGGCACATAAAATAGCTAAGGAGATATTTTCATGAAAAACAACAAATTGCACTTCCAAGTTCCCATGAAGAAGATGTACCGCATGATTGTAGACACCGATGCTAAAAACGAGGCAGATGACCAATTTGCCATTGCTCACCACCTGATGACTCCCATGTTTGATGTGAAGGGCATTATTGCCACCCATTTTGAGCATCGAGATGGCTCTGCTTACAATTCCCGTACCACTATGCAGCAGAGCTATGACGAAATCCAATTGGTTCTGAAACTGATGGGACTATCCGAGGAATACCCCGTATATAGAGGCTGTGTCAAGCCTCTGGATGATGAGACGCATTTTGTAGAATCCGAGGGGGCCCGGTTCATTGTGGAAGAAGCTATGAAAGATGACCCCATGCCTCTTGTTATTGGTCTACAAGGTGCCATCACGAATCTCGCCTCTGCTTTACTAATGGAGCCAAAAATCGCAGACCGTATCATTGCCGTGTGGATTGGCGGTGACGAGTACCCTAAAGGCGGAATGGAGTTTAATTTGAACCAAGACATAAGTGCCGCTAATGTAGTTTTCTCCTCCAAAGTGCAGTTGTGGCAGGTACCAAAAAATGTATACAAAATGATGAATATTTCTCTGGCCGAGCTCCAGGCACGAGTTGCTCCCTGCGGTGAAATTGGCAAATACCTATTCCGTCAGATGGTGGAACTAAATGATGCCTGCTGCGACCGCCCTTGGCCCCACGGCGAAACCTGGTGCATTGGCGATCAGCCCACTGTCGGTGTCTTTTTGGAGGATAAAGAACGTTGCCATTACACCGTCCGCAAGGCTCCACGTGTCCTCCCTGACTGCACTTATGTGGAATGCCCCAGCAACCGTGAAATCCGTGTCTACCACACCATTGACGTTCGCCTGGTCCTGGAGGATTTTTATGCTAAGCTAAAAATCAACTACGGCGAATAATAATATACCCCTCTATTTTCTGATATGTACCCCCAATACTGGACACCCAGTATTGGGGGTATTGCTATATGAGATACAGCTATGAGTACGTAAGCGTCAAACCACCCCGCGTATGGACAGGCATGAGACAATAGTAACGGGACGTTGCGAAACGTTCCGTTACTGTCATATTGGAGGTAAGGGAATGACAAGCGCAGAGTTGAAACACCGTGTAAAGCTGCAGGAGTGGGCGGCACGAATACAGGACTGCCACAGCAGCGGCCTGTCAGTGCGGGCGTGGTGCAGACAAGAAGAAATCAATGCAGCAATATTACCGTTGGGAACGGGAATTGCTGGCTTTGGCTGAAACAGAGCCGTGCTCGAGCGTGTCGGCCGTCAGGTTTGCAGAGCTTCCGGCACCGAAACAGGTATCACGCAACGTTGCGGAACGTTCCGCAACGTTGCATATTGGAAACGCCAGTCTGGATATTTATCCCGGGTGCGATACGGAACAGTTGAAAATGCTGGTAGAACTTCTGCGCCTATGCTGAACGACTTCACCGGCGCAGATAAAGTCTATATTGCCTGTGGCTACACAGATCTGCGCAAAGGCATAGACGGTCTGGCGCGACTCGTCCAGCAGCAATTTGCGTTAAACCCTTTCACCAATACGCTGTTTTTGTTCTGCGGACGGCGGCGGGACCGAATCAAGGGCTTGTACTGGGAAAAGGACGGCTTCATCCTGCTGTACAAGCGGCTGGAACAGGAATTCAATCGTCAGGGCTTGAAGCTGTCCCAGCAGACGATGGCCAGCTG
>OMCP01000312.1_pt1 | contig 17348 bp, 15 predicted proteins | sample 1646051 | NCBI WGS metagenome assembly OMCP01 (sample SAMEA103958146, study PRJEB25191) | human gut metagenome
TAAATCAATATTACTAAAAATTTTAAGCTTTAATAAATGTTTTTTGCCTTAAAAAGTACACACCATTTCACTTTTTCGGTCTGCACTTTTTTAGCATCCCTGCTCATTACAGTGCGCCGAATATCCACAGCATTAAAAGCCCGAAGAGAGCCAGAATCAAAAGACACGGCAACAATATGACGAGATATCCGGACAGAACCATTGCCAGCTTTTCCTTGAAGCTGACCTTTTCCTCTGTCATCATCTCTTTGAACTTTTCCTCCTGTTCACCGGAGGATTTTTTTATGCGCTTCCAAATCATATCGACTCCTTATTTTACGCTGATGGTGCGGCGGTTTTACTTGCCGTTTTTCAAGGTTTTCGGCACGTCGAAGAGATAATCGCCGTTTTCATCCAGCTTTTTCTCGGGGAAATGGCAGGCTACGAAGTGCCCGGGTTCAATCTCTGTGAGCGGAGGGGGAACTCTCTTGCACTTGTCGCAAGCCATATAGCATCTTGTATGGAATTTGCAACCCTCCGGAGGTCTTATGGGGCTTGGAATATTGCCCTCGAGCAGAATTCTTTCCTTTTTCAGGCTCTCGGCATCAGTTGTCGGGATGGAGGAGAGCAGAGCCACGGTATAGGGATGACGAGGATCCTCAAAAATTGTCTGCGCACTTGCAAGCTCCACTATATTGCCGAGATACATAACGCAGATTCTGTCCGAAATATATCTTACTACGGAGAGGTCATGCGAAATGAACATATATGTGAGGTTTTCTTTTTCCTTCAGCTCCTGAAGCAGGTTTATTATCTGCGACTGAATGGAAACATCAAGCGCGGATACACATTCATCGCAAACGATGAATTTCGGCTTCACGGCAAGCGCACGCGCAATGGAGATACGCTGGCGCTGACCGCCCGAGAGTTTGGCGCCCCGGTCGCCGATGTTGGTGTCGTAGCCCGACGGACACTCCATGATGAAGTCGTGGGCGTTGGCGATTTTGGCCGCAGCGACGATCTCTTCGTGCGTCGCTCCCCGGCGTCCCATGGCGATGTTGTTTTCGATGGTGTCGTTGAACAGCACGGTATCTTGCGCAACGATGCTCATGTGGGCACGCAGGCTCTCCTGCGTGTAGTCGCGGATCGAAACCCCGTCGATCAGGATGTCGCCGCCCGTAGTGTCGTAGAAGCGGGGGATCAGCTCGCTGAGGGTCGATTTGCCGCCGCCCGAAGGACCGACCAGAGCCACTGTTTCTCCTCGCCGGATGTCGAACGAGATGCCGTCGATCACCTCCCGGCTGCCGTCGTAGGAGAAGTGTACATTGCGGAATTCGATCTTCTCGTGCAGGCCGTCCAACGTCTTGGCGTCGGGCTTGTCCTGGATTTCCGGTTCGGAATCGAGCACGTCGAAGATGCGCTCGCCTGCGGCGATACCCTGATTGATGTTGGCGAACTGGTCGATGAACGAGCGCACGGGGCGGGTGATCTGCGAGAATACGGCGATGAAGCCGACGAATCCGCCGGCCGAAAGCGATCCGTTCATGACGAGCGAACCGCCGAAGACGATCAGTACCGCGACGGCCGTCAGGCCGAGGAATTCGCTCATCGGCGAGGCTAGTTGCTGGCGGCGGGCCATCGAGAGCATCAGGCGCGAAAATTCGGCGTTGAACTCGGAGAACTTGCGGCGGATATAGTCGGTGGCGTTGTAGCTTTTGATGACCTTGATGCCCGAAAGCGATTCGTCGAGCACGCTTACCATGTCGCCCATGCGTTCCTGCCCTTTGAGGGCCGGGTGGCGCAGTTTTTTGACGATCCGTCCGATGATGAGCGCCACTACGGGCAGGAACAGGATGGCGAACAGGGACAACTGCCACGATACGAGGAGCATGTAGATCACGTAACCGATAATAAGCAGCGGATCGCGGAAGGCGACTTGCAGCGTATTGGTGATGCAGTACTGGACCACCATGACGTCCTGTGTGATGCGCGACATGAGATCGCCCTTGCGCTGATCGCTGAAATATCCGGCGTTCATCCCCATGATTTTGTTGAACAGATCGTTGCGCATGCGTTGCAGCGACCTGACACGCATGTTTTCGACCGTCCAGGCGCTCATGTAGCGGAAGAAATTGCTCAACAGGTTCATTACGATCGTACCGCAGGCGAGCAGGAGGAGCATTTTCGACATCGTGAAATTCGTCCCGAACAGTTGCGTATAGACGTAGCTCAACATCTGCGAGGCGTCGATGTCCGAGAACGAGAGCCCGTGCATGGGAAAGTCGTAAACGGGTTGGAAAACGTAGGAGTTCTTGTCGTCGAACAGCGTGTTCATGATCGGGAGGATCATGGCGTAGGTGAGCGTGTTGAACAGGGCGTACAGCAGCGCGTAAAAGAAGTAGGGGACGGCGTATTTGGAGATCGGGCTGACGAATCCCAGCAGCCGCATGTATGTTTTGAACATAAATTCCGGATCGGTTATTGTTTCGGAGTAAAGTAGGGGCAAATATAGCAATTTAATCAGGATATGCAATCCGGTTGTCCGATTTTGGGGAAAGAATGTTATTTTTGTAACAGGATAGAGTCATAAAAAGGAACAATAGACCATGGAAAATTTCAAACAGATCGATCCGGCTGAAATTACCGATAATTTTATCCGGGCCATCGGCCGGGAGTGGATGCTCGTCACGGCCGGGAACAGAGAAAGTTGCAATACGATGACCGCCAGTTGGGGTTTGATCGGGTTCATCTGGGGACGCCCCGTGGCGCAGTTCGTGATACGTCCGCAGCGTTATACGCGGGAGTTCGTCGATCGGGAGGAGAGGGCGACCCTCTCGTTTTTCTCGCCCGAATATCGTGCGGCTCTCGAATACTGCGGCAGTCGTACCGGCCGTACGGAGGATAAGATCCGCAATGCCGGACTGACGGTCGCCTGTACGGACGACGGAGTGCCCGCGCCGGCCGAAGCACGCCTGATCCTGCAATGCCGCAAGCTCTATGTCGGAAGAATCCGGCCCGAAGGGTTCGTCGATCGCAGTTGCGATACGAAATGGTATCCCCAGCACGATTATCACGAGGTCTATATTGCCGAAATCGAGCGAGCTTACGTGCGGAAGTAAGTTAAGTAGAGATAGGAGCAGGAGGTGAGTAGGGCAATGCCGTCCCGAGTTCGGGCGGCCGTGTGACCGGATAGTTTTTTAAAAAGTCTCGGGACATTTCGTCGTGTTTCGGGGCTTTTTATTCTCTTTATATGGCTTACTCTCCACTGCCCGGAACATACCCGGTATCTTCCAGCAGGTGCGCCCTGTCGTTGGCTGCGGCTACGGCCAGTTGGTCGCAGCGGTTGTTTTCGACCGTATCGGCATGACCCTTGACCCAGACGAAACGGACCTTGTGACGGCGGTAGGAGCGCAGGAAGCGGGACCATAGATCGGGGTTCTTCTTGCCGGCGAACCCTTTCTTCTCCCAGCCGAATACCCAGCGTTTCTCCACGGCATCGACCACGTATTTCGAATCGGAGTAGATCGTCACGTCGCTGCCTTCGAATTTCAGCATTTCGAGGGCTACGCAGACGGCCAGCAGCTCCATGCGGTTGTTGGTCGTCAGGCGGTAACCCTGCGACACCTCCTTGCGGAACCGTCCCGATATCAGGACCGCTCCGTAACCACCCGGACCGGGATTGCCCAGGGCCGAGCCGTCGGTATAGATGGTGATTTCCGGCATAGTCGGGTATAAACTCCTCTCTCTGCTGTTGTAAGCCGGAGAGAGGAGTTGAATGTTTCGTGATGAGTTATTTCAAGGCCGCCAGTTGTTCCCGAAGCGCGGCGATCTTGGCTTCGGCGTCAGCCTGTTTGGTCCGTTCGTTGGCCACGACTTTCTCGGGAGCCGACGAAACGAATCTTTCGTTCGAGAGCTTTTTTTGCACGCTGGCGAGGAATCCTTCGAGGTATTCCAGTTCGCCTGCGAGTTTTTTGCGTTCGGCCTCGATGTCGATCATGCCCTCCATCGGTACGAAGTATTGCGTGGTCTTTACGAGGAATCCGACGGCCGAAGGATCTTTCTCCCGGGTGGTTTCGATCTGCGAGAGGTTGCCCATTTTCTGCAGGACGGGAGCGTATTCCGCCGGGTAGTTCTCGTCGGCGATCACCCGGAGCGTCAGGGGGTCTTTCTGCGGAATGTTTTTCTGCTTGCGGACGTTGCGGACGGCCGTTACGACCTCTTTCGTCAGTTCGAACCGGCCCAGCAGCGCCTCGTCTATCTCCCGTGCTTCGGGCATGCGCTGGACCATGATCGACTCGCCTGCCTTGCGGGGTGCCAGGTCCTGCCAGATCTCTTCGGTGACGAACGGCATGAAGGGGTGTAGCAGACGCAGCAGGTCGTCGAAGAAACCGCACGTGGCTTCCAGTGTCGGCCGGTCGATCGGGCATTGGTAGGCCGGTTTGATCATTTCGAGGTACCAGCCGCTGAAGTCGTCCCAGAAGAGTTTATACAGATTCATGAAGGCTTCCGAGATACGATAGGAGGCGAAGTCCGATTCGACCTGACGCAGCGTCTTGGCGAGCGCTTGACGGAACCATTCGATTGCCAGGCGGTTGTTTTCGCTTTGTGCCAGGGTGTCGTCGATCGTCCAGCCGTTGACCAGTCGGTAGGCATTCCAGATTTTGTTGCCGAAATTGCGTCCCTGTTCGCAGAGAGCCTCGTCGAACATTACGTCGTTGCCCGCTGAGGAGCTCAACAGCATCGCTACGCGCATGCCGTCGGCGCCGAACTGGGCGATCAGGTCGAGCGGATCGGGCGAGTTGCCGAGCTGTTTGGACATCTTGCGGCCGATTTTATCGCGCACGATCCCCGTGAAATAGACGTGACCGAAAGGCTTCTCACCCCGGTATTCGTAACCGGCCATGATCATGCGGGCCACCCAGAAGAAGATGATGTCGGGACCGGTTACCAGATCGTTGGTCGGATAGTAGTATTCGATGTCTTTGTTATTCGGGCGGCGGATGCCGTCGAATACCGAGATGGGCCACAGCCACGACGAGAACCAGGTGTCGAGCACGTCCTCGTCCTGCCGCAGATCGGCGAGCGTCAGCGAGGCGTCGCCGCTCTTGGCCCGGGCTTTCTCCAGTGCCTCGTCTGCGTTGAGGGCCACTACGTAGCCGCCTTGGGGCAGATACCAGGCCGGAATGCGCTGGCCCCACCAGAGCTGGCGCGAGATGCACCAGTCCTTGATATTCTCCATCCAGTGACGGTAGGTGTTCTTGTATTTTTCGGGAACGAGCTTGATTTCGTCCTCCAGAACGGCCCGCGTCGCCGGTCCGGCGAGCTTCTCCATCGAGAGGAACCACTGCATCGAGAGCTTGGGTTCGATCGCTACGCCGGTACGTTCGGAATAACCCACGTTATTGGTGTAGTCTTCGGTTTTCTCCAACAGGCCGGCCGCGTCGAGATCCTTTTCGATCTGTTTGCGCAGGGCGAAGCGCTCCATACCGGCATAAAGCCCTACCTTGTCGTTGATCGTGCCGTCGTCGTTGAAGATGTCTATCGATTCGAGCCCGTATTTTTCACCGAGCATATAGTCGTTCACGTCGTGCGCCGGAGTAACCTTCAGGGCACCCGTGCCGAAAGCGATGTCCACGTACGTATCGCGGATCACGGGCACCGACCGGCCCACCAGCGGGACGATGACCCGGGCGTCTTCGGGCAGCCAGGCGTAGCGTTCGTCGTCGGGATTGACGCAGAGGGCCGTATCGCCGAGGATCGTTTCGGGCCGGGTCGTGGCGACGATGATCGTGCGGTCGGTGCCTTCGACCCGGTAGCGCAGGTAGTAGAGCTTGCCGTGCGACTCTTTGAACACTACCTCTTCGTCCGAAAGGGCGGTCTGGGCCGACGGGTCCCAATTGACCATGCGTACGCCCCGGTAAATCAGCCCCTTTTCATAGAGGTCGCAGAAGACCCGCAGGACGCTTTCGGTACGGGCTTCGTCCATCGTGAAGCAGGTGCGCTCCCAGTCGCACGAGGCGCCCAGCTTGCGCAGCTGTTGCAGGATCACGCCGCCGTATTTCTCTTTCCAGTCCCAGGCATGACGCAGGAACTCTTCGCGCGAGAGCGACGATTTCTCGATCCCCTCGGCCTTGAGTTTGGCCACCACCTTGGCTTCCGTGGCGATCGAGGCGTGGTCGGTGCCCGGGACCCAGCAGGCGTTCTTGCCCTGCATGCGGGCGCGGCGCACCAGTACGTCCTGCAACGTGTTGTTGAGCATATGTCCCATGTGGAGCATACCCGTGACGTTGGGTGGCGGGATGACGATCGTATAGGGTTCCCGTTCATCGGGTTCGGAATGGAAAAGGCGGTGCTCCATCCAGTAGTCGTACCATTTGGATTCGATCTCCTGCGGGGAGTATTTGTCGGCGATTTGCATGATATTGTATGCGGTATTTATAATAATTTGTACAGGATTTGCAAAGTTATGAACATTCTGCTAATATGAAATAAAATTAGGAGGAAAATCGTTATCTTTGCAAAATCTGTAATTTTTAAAAAAAAGTAGATGTTTTTCGTACTCAAAACTTTCCCGGTCAAGGAAAGGAGGAGCGAGGGGAAAGCGGTCGGGGTCGGGAGTTTCCGAAGGGAGAATTTATCCGACGATACGGAAAACACTTCGATTTTTAGCCACATAATAAAAAGAATATGAGTAAGAAGGATAAAATAAAGAATATCGACATGGACGATCTGAAGGCACTGCCCGATGTCCTGGACGGACGCCATCACGTCATTCCCATCGTAACGGGCGGGGACGAGGTGTTGGAAGAGGTCAACGTGCCCGAAATATTGCCGATATTGACCTTGCGCAGTTCGGTGCTGTTTCCCGGAGCGATCACGCCGATTACGGTCGGCCGAGAGAAGAGCATCCGGCTGGTGCGCGAAGTGAACGAGCGCAACGGATTGCTGGGGGCCGTGCTGCAACGCGAAAGCGAAGTCGAAGATCCGGCGCCGGACGATATGTACAAGGTCGGCACTGCGGCTCGTATTATCAAGATTCTGGAGATGCCCAACGGCAACCTGACGGTGATTCTAAACGGACTGGAGAAAATCGAGGTGAAGGAGTATGTCTCCACGGAACCTTATTTCCAGGCCAGCGTGACGCCGTTGCGCGACTCTTCTCCCGATGTAAAGAGCCTGGAGTTCGAGGCTCTCGTGGATTCGATCCGCGACATTGCGCTGGGTATCATCGCTATTTCGCCGGACATGCCCAAGGAGGCGGCGTTCGCCATCAAGAATATCGACTCCAAGCGGGGAATCATCAACTTCATCTGTTCGAACCTCGAGCTTTCGGACGAAGACCGCCAGTCGCTGCTGGAGTCTCCCGGTCTGCTGGCCCGTGCCCGCAAGTTGTTGGAGATTCTGGTGCGCGAGCAGCAGCTCGTCGAGCTGAAGAACGAGATCCAGAGCCGTGTCAAGCAGGAGATCGACAAGCAGCAGCGCGATTACTACCTGCAGCAGCAGATGCGCACGATTCAGGACGAGCTGGGCGAAGGTGCCGACAGCGAGCTGGAGGGATTGCGCGAGAAGGCGTCCAAGAAGAACTGGCCCAAGGAGGTGGCCGAACTTTTCGAGAAGGAGATCACCAAGCTCGAACGGCTCAATCCCGCCGTGGCCGAATATTCGGTGCAAGTTACCTATCTGCAACTGATGCTCGAGCTGCCCTGGAACGATGTGACGCAGGATAATCTCGATCTGAAATGCGCACGCGAGCAGCTCGACCACGACCATTTCGGGCTGGACGAAGTGAAAGAGCGTCTGTTGGAGCATTTGGCCGTCATCAAGCTGAAAGGCGACTTGAAATCCCCGATCCTCTGTCTGTACGGCCCTCCGGGCGTAGGCAAGACCTCGCTGGGCAAGTCCGTGGCGGCGGCGCTGGGACGTAAGTTCGGCCGTATTTCGCTGGGCGGTCTGCACGACGAGGCCGAGATACGCGGTCACCGCCGCACCTACATCGGGGCGATGCCGGGCCGGATCATCCAGACCATCAAACGCTGCGGGTCGTCCAATCCGGTCATCATCCTCGACGAGGTGGACAAGGTGACCGTAAGCAATCACGGCGACCCGTCGAGCGCACTGCTCGAAGTGCTCGATCCTGAACAGAATACGACATTCCACGACAACTACCTCGATACGGAGTACGACCTTTCGAAAGTGCTTTTCATCGCCACGGCCAACAACATCGGCAACATCAATCCGGCGCTGCGCGACCGTATGGAGATGATTAACATTCCGGGCTACATTCTCGAAGAGAAGGTGCGGATCGGCCTCGACCACCTGCTGCCCAAGCAGATGACGGCGCACGGCATTCCCGAGGGGCAACTGGTGCTGACTCCCGAGGTCGTCGAGCAGGTCATTGCGGGCTATACCCGCGAGTCGGGTGTCCGTTCGCTGGACAAGCACTTGGCGAAGATCGCCCGCTACCGGGCCAAGCAGATCGCTTTCGAGGAGGCTTATACGCCGGAGCTTACGCAGGCCGATGTCGAGAAGATTCTCGGCATCCCGAAATTCCTGCGCGAAGAGTACGAGGTCGGGGATATGGTCGGCGTAGTCACCGGCCTGGCTTGGACCGAGGTCGGCGGCGATATCCTCTACATCGAGTCGGTGCTGACCCCCGGCAAGGGCAAAGTGAGCCTGACGGGTAACCTGGGTGAGGTGATGAAGGAGTCGGCGACGATCGCCCACGAGTGGGTGATGGCGCACCACAAGGAGTTGGGTATCGATCCCGAAATGTTCGAGAAGAACGACATCAACATCCACGTACCGGAGGGAGCCATTCCCAAGGACGGTCCTTCGGCGGGTATCACGATGGTCACCTCGATCGTTTCGACCTATACGGGGCGCAAGGTGCGCGAGCGTATCGCCATGACCGGAGAGACGACCCTGCGGGGACGTGTAATGCCGGTAGGCGGTATCAAGGAGAAGATCCTGGCGGCCAAGCGTGCCGGTATCAAGGAGCTGATCCTTTCGGAAGACAACCGCAAGGACATCTCGGAGATCAAGGCGGAGTACATCGACGGTCTGACGTTCCACTACGTGCGGACGAACGAGGATGTGTTGCGTTTGGCTCTCGAGGAGAAGAAATAATCCGTGTTAATTTGAAAAGCGGGACGCAATGTCCCGCTTTTTTCGTATTTTAGCGACTTGAAACAGATAGAGTCACGAGTTATGGAGTTTGTTGCGATCATTCCCGCCCGCTATGCATCGACCCGCTTCCCGGGCAAGCCGCTGGCGATGCTCGGGGGAAAGCCCGTCATCCGCCGGGTGTATGAACAGGTGACCGGCGTGCTGCCCGATGCGGTCGTGGCGACCGACGACGAACGGATCCTGCGTGCCGTCGAGGAGTTCGGCGGTCGTGCCGTGATGACTTCGTCCGAGCACCGCAGCGGCACCGACCGTTGCTGGGAGGCTTATGGAAAGCTCGGCCGGGAGTACGACGCCGTAATCAACGTGCAGGGCGACGAGCCTTTTATCCGTCCGGAACAGCTTCGGGCGATCATGCGCTGCTTCGACGTGCCGGGTACGGACATCGCTACCCTGGTGCGTCCCTTCGCCGAGTCAGACGGACTGGCGGCGCTCGAAAATCCCAATTCGCCGAAAGTGGTGCTCGACGGCGGGTCGCGGGCGATCTATTTTTCGCGTTCGGTGATTCCCTACCTGCGGGGTGTGGAGCGGTCGGAGTGGCTGGCGAAACATACTTTCTATAAACATATCGGTATGTATGCCTTTCGTACGAAGGTGCTCGCCGAGGTGACGGCCTTGCCGCCATCTTCGCTGGAGAAGGCCGAGTCGCTCGAACAGTTGCGCTGGCTGGAGAACGGCTACAGGATCGGCGTGGGTATCTCCGACGTGGAGACCATCGGCATCGACACGCCCGAAGATCTGGCGGCCGCCGAGGAATTTTTGAAACGAATGAAGCGATAGAATCATGGATAAAAAACCTCTCTTTATAGCCGGTCCCTGCGTGATCGAATCGGCGGAATTGCTCGATACGGTCGCTGCGACGCTGGCGGACATCAATCGTCGGCTGGGCGTCGAAATCATTTTCAAGGCTTCGTTCGACAAGGCCAACCGCACGTCGATTTCGTCGTTCCGGGGGCCGGGGTTGGAAAAGGGCCTTCGGATGCTCGCCGACGTTCGGTCGAAGTGGGGGCTGCGGCTGCTGACCGACATTCACGAATCCTGTCAGGCCGCTCCGGTCGGCGAAGTCGTCGATGTGATCCAGATTCCGGCATTCCTTTGCCGCCAGACCGATCTGTTGGTCGCTGCGGCCCGTACGGGACGTACGGTCAATATCAAGAAAGCGCAGTTCCTTTCGGGTGAAGATATGCGATACCCTTATGAAAAGGCGATGAAGGCCGGTGCCGGTGAGGTTTGGCTTACCGAACGTGGCAATATGTACGGCTACAACAACCTGGTGGTCGATTTCCGCAACATTCCCGACATGCTCGGTATCGCTTCGACGGTCGTCATGGACTGCACGCATTCCGTACAGCGCCCCGGTGCCGCCGGCGGCAAGACGGGCGGTAACCGCGAGTTCGTGCCTGCCATGGCCCGGGCAGCCCGGGCGTTCGGTGCCAACGGTTTCTTCTTCGAGGTGCATCCTGATCCCGATCATGCCTTGAGTGACGGCCCGAACATGCTTTATCTGAATGATTTGGAAAACGTAATAAAATCTTTGCTATAATATGACCGCAGACAAGCGGGCCGATATCCTCTCGCTGGCCCGAAAGACGATCCATACCGAAGCGCTGGCGCTCAAGCATCTCGAACAGACGCTGGGCGATGATTTCGTGTGCGCTGTCGAACTTATCCTGCACAGCCGGGGCAAGCTCGTGGTGACCGGAATGGGAAAATCGGGGCTGATCGGCCGCAAGATCGCCGCGACGCTGGCGAGCACCGGTACGCCGAGTTTCTTCCTGCATCCGGGCGAGGCTTTTCATGGCGATCTGGGAATGATCTCTCCGGAAGATACCGTGCTGGCGCTTTCTTATTCGGGCGAAACGGATGAAATTCTCAAGATCGTGCCGTTCATCCATACCAACGGCAACAAGCTGATTTCGATGACGGGCAATCCCGAATCGACGTTGGCCCGCAATTCGGACGTGCACCTCGACGTGGCCGTACGCCACGAGGCCTGCATCCTGCACCTGGCGCCTACCACTTCGACTACGGCACAGATCGCCATGGGCGACGCTATGGCCGTAGCGCTGATGAAGCTGCGCAATTTCACGAGCATCGACTTCGCGCGGCTGCACCCGGGCGGCAGCCTGGGCCGCCGTCTGCTGATGACTGTCGGCAATGTGATGCACAAGGAGGGTTTGCCCGTAGTGGCTCCGGACTGTTCGGCCAAGGATATGATCCACGCCGTCAGCAAAGGCGGTCTGGGTCTAATCGTCATTTGCGAGGGGGACAAAGTGCTGGGGATCGTCACCGACGGGGATATCCGCCGGGCGATGGAACGCCGCGAATCGGAGTTTTTCTCGATCCGGGCCATGGACATCGCCACGCTCAACCCCAAGACCATCGGGCCCGATGAGAAGCTGATCGCTGCGGAGAAGAAAATGACCCAGCATAAGATCAATTCGTTGCTGGTGACCGACGACGAAGGCAAACTTGTCGGTGTGATCCAGATTTACGACATAAAACTTTGAAAACTATGTTTCTGATTATCGTCGATTACAAGAAGCCGCTCGAAGAGGTGGAGCGCTACCTGGCGGAGCATTGGGCTTTTCTCGACCGTTATTTCGCTCAGGGCAAATTGCTTTGCACCGGGCCGCAGAATCCCCGTACGGGCGGTGTGATCGTTTCGAAAGCCGCGAATCGTGCGGAAGCCGAAGCCTTTACGCGGGAAGATCCGTTCTTCCGGCATGAGATCGCAGATTATACGATCGTCGAGTTCGAACCGACCAAGTATCTTCCCGGATTCGAGAAATTTCGGAAAACGGCTGTGGAAAGTGTTGTAAACCGTTTTGATCCGCCTCTTCGTAACGTTTTGGAAGAAAGGCGGTCGTTTGACTCTTCTCCTGTATCGGATAGGGGTTGTTTCGTGTATTTTTTTGCGGCTTTCCGGTTGAAGTTCCTGGTGTCGTTGAGTGGTTCGGATGCTTCTGGTCCGGGGTGCTCTATTATCCCCGTACGTAGTGCGGCATTTCGGCGGGAATCGGCATCGACAGTTCGATGATACCGCCTACGGTGCCGTCCTCGCGGCGCCAGGCTGTTTGGTAGATCATTTTGCGGATCCCTTTTTTCTCGATGGTGTAGGCATTCGTGTCGCCTTTTTCGAGGATGCGGGCGATGATCCCCTTCGAGCGCTCGTTGTGGCAGGGGAGCATGCTTTTGCCGCGATACTCTCCATTGACGGAGATAGATTGCTTGTTCTGGTAAATTACCACGCCTTCGGTGTCGCATACCGTTACGGCGCAGTTCGTGTCGTCAGCCCAATTAAAATTCATAGTACTATTCTGTTTTTATAGTTTCTTCGGTTGTAGAAAGCGAGGTCGGGACTGTATTTTATTGCGAAATCTTGACCAGTTGTTCGCGGTAGGCGGTCATGATTCGCGATTTGGAGATGTAGCCCAGGTAGTGTTTCTCCTTGTCCACGACGGGTAACACCCAGACGTGGTTTTCGTCGAAACGGCGCAGCACGCTCTGGATCTGTTCATGTTGCAGGATCGTGTCGGGGGACAGGAGCATGTAGCGTGTAATCGGGTTGCCGTACTTTTGCGGATTGAACAGGTCTTCCCGCACGTCGTTCAGGCGGACGATGCCCAGCAGGTGTTTTTCGTTGTCGAGAACCGGGAAATAGTCGTCGTGACGCTCCCGGGACATGATCTGCACGATGTCGCCCAAAGTCTGGGACGGGTGGATGTAAACCCCGTCGTCCTGAATCAGGTCGTCGAGCCTCAGAAAGACGAAGACCGATTCGTCCTTGTTGTGGGTGATCAACTCCCCGTTCTGACGCAGTTGCTTGGTATAGATCGAGTCGGGATCGAGGTAGTAGTCGATGGCGAAGGCGATGCAGGCGGTGATCATCAGCGGGATGAAAAGGCCGTAACCGCTCGATAGTTCGGCGATCAGGAAGATCGAGGTCAGGGGGGCCTTCATCACGCCCGACATTACGCCCGCCATACCTACCAGGGTGAAAGAAACCAGCGACAGGTTCCATCCGAACAGGGTGTTGCAGACCAGCGCCGTGATAGCGCCCATGAATGCGCCGACGAACAGCGAAGGGGCGAACGTACCGCCGACGCCGCCCGCAGCGTTGGTCGAGGCCATAGCGATCACTTTGAAGAACATCGTGCCTACGATGAAGAGAATGACCACCCAGTCGATCTGACTGAAGCGGTAGAAGAGCGAGTTGTTGAACAACTCGGTCGTGTTGCCGTGCATGAGCGACATGAAACCTTCGTAGCCTTCGCCGTAGAGGGGCGGGAAAATGTAGATCAGGATGCCGAGTACGGCTCCGCCGATCAGCCACTTCTTGTAGGGACTGTCGATCTTTTTGAAGAAGGCGCCCACCCGGGCATTGACCGTGGTGAAGTAGTAGGACATCAGCCCGCAGAAGATACCCAGCAGGACGAAAAGCGGAATTTGGTTGAGCCGGAACGCATCGTCGGGAGTCAGCGAGATGGCGATGATCGGATCGAATCCCCGGATCGTGAGGGCGACGGCGGCGGCCGTGATCGAAGAGATCAGCAGCGGTACGACCGTGCGCGAGGTGAGATCGAGCATCAGGATTTCGAGCACGAAGACCACGCCCGTGATCGGGGCTTTGAAGATGGCTGCAAGGGCCGCCCCGGCTCCGCAGCAGAGCAGCAGGGTGGTGTTTTTGTAGTTCAGGTGGGCCAGGCGGCTGATGTTCGAACCGATGGCTGCGCCCGTCAGGACGATCGGGGCCTCGGGACCGACCGAACCGCCGAATCCGATCGTTGTCGCACCGCCTACGACCGAAGTCCAGCAGTTGTGGGAGGCAATGTACGAGTTTTTACGCGACATGGCATATAACACGCGTGTAACGCCTTCCGAAATATTGTCTTTGACGACGTATTTGACGAAAAGCGAGGCCAGGATGATACCGATGACCGGATAGAACAGGAAGAGAAAATGCGACTGTTCGACGGGGAACCAATGGGTCAGCCCTGCTTTGATTCCGTAGAGCAGCAGTTCGAACAGGCAGGTACCCAATCCGGCCAGAACCCCTACGATGATGGCCAGCAGCGCCATGATCTGCGTACTGGTGAACCGTTTGGTAAGCTCCAGGAAACGGATGTAGATACGTTCGCCCCAATCCGCGATCGTCTGCGGTGTTATGCGTTTGAACATTTCGGGTACCTTGTCTGCTGGTTATGCGCGTTATCGCTGTTGCTGGTATTGGCGAGCCTGCTCGGCGATCAGCTCCTTGTCGTCGAAGTAGTCGATCCGCATGGCGTGGCGCACTTCGCCGAGCGTTTGCGCGGCTGTTGCCCGGGCATGCTCCGAACCTTTGCGCAGAATTTCATAGACCTCTTCGATGCGGCCTTCGTACTGCTTGCGGCGCTCGCGGATCGGCTCCAGCGTTTCGTTCAGCACGGCGATCAGGAACTTCTTGACCTTCACGTCGCCCAGCCCGCCCCGGCGGTAGTGCGCCTTCAACTCGTCGAGCGAGGCGTAATCGGGCAGGTATCGCTGAAAATGTTCCGGGCGACTGAAGGCGTCCAGGTAGGTGAAGACGGTGTTGCCCTCGACCTTGCCCGGGTCCTCCACCCGCAGGTGGTCGGGATCGGTATACATACCCATCACCTTCTTCTTCACTTCATCGGCCGAGTCGGAGAGGTAGATGCAGTTGCCCAGCGATTTCGACATCTTGGCCTTGCCGTCCGTACCGGGCAGACGCAGGCAGGCCGCGTTGTCGGGCAGCAGAATTCCCGGCATGACGAGTGTTTCTCCATATACGGAGTTGAATTTATGGACGATTTCGCGCGTCTGTTCGATCATCGGTTCCTGATCCTCGCCGACCGGTACGGTCGTGGCCTTGAAAGCGGTGATATCCGAGGCCTGGCTGATCGGGTAGGTGAAGAATCCTACCGGAATACCCTGGCGCTGCGATCCCTCTTCTTCGTTGCCTTCGGCGAAGCCGCGCAACTGGATTTCGGCCTTCACCGTCGGATTGCGCTGCAGACGGGCTACGGTCACCAGGTTCATGTAGTAGAAAGCCAGCTCGCAGAGTTCCGGCACCTGCGACTGGATGAAGAGCGTCGATTGCGCGGGATCCAGTCCGCAAGAGAGATAGTCGAGGGCGACCTCGAGGATGTTCTGCCGCACTTTTTCCGGGTTGTCCGCATTATCGGTCAGCGCCTGGGCGTCGGCGATCATGATGAATATTTTCTCGAATTCGCCCGAATTCTGCAACTCCACGCGGCGGCGCAGCGAACCTACGTAATGTCCCAGGTGGAGTTTGCCGGTCGGACGATCTCCGGTGAGTATGATTTTTCCCATCAGTTAAAAAGTTTCTAATAATAAATAGTCTGCAAATGTACGAAAAACTAAACCGATGGTCGAATAATAATTGCGAAGTATCGGTTTTTTTTATATTTTCGTGCGTGCAAATAAGATAAACTATGACTATCATCCAACTCGAATACCTGCTGGCGGTAGCCAATTGCGGCAGTTTCTCTCTGGCAGCGGAACACTGTTTCGTGACCCAGCCGTCGTTGAGCATGCAGATCAAGTCTTTGGAGGAAGAATTGGGCGTGGTGCTGCTCGATCGCAGCAAGAAACCGGTCATTCCGACCGAGGCGGGCGAGGTGGTGCTTGCCGAAATCCGGGAAACCCTCCGGGCTTACGATCATATCCGCGAAGCGGTCGCGGAACTCAAAGGCGAAACTTCCGGTCGGTTGCGGCTCGGCGTCATTCCGACCATCGCACCTTACCTGTTGCATAAGTTTATTCCCGATTTCGTGCGGGACTATCCCAAAGTCGAACTGGAGATTGCGGAGATGGTGACCGCCGACATCGTCGATGCGCTGCGCCGCGACCGGATCGATGCGGCATTGGTCGCCGGCGGAACCTGCGGCGAGGGGATTCAGGAACACGAGTTGTTCGACGACAGGTTCCATCTTTACGTGTCCCGGGAGAATCCGCTTTTTGAACGCACGAACGTCCGTATCGAGGATATCGACCTCAAGGAGCTGGTGCTGTTAAGTCCGGGGCATTGTATGCGTGACCAGATCATCGAGCTGTGCCAGGCCAAACGGGAGGTCCCCTCGCACTATACGTTCGAATCCGGTTCGCTCGATACGTTGATGCGGATCGTCGATTACACGCACTGTGTGACGATTATCCCCGAAATGGCCGTGGAATACATTCCTGCGGAGCATCGTTGTCAGGTCAAAACGCTGGCCAAGGGGGCTACTTCGCGCAAGATCGCCGTGGCCGTGCGCCGGACCTATGTCAAAAGTTCGATCATCAAAGCCTTGATCGATACTATTTTGTCGAAAGTTTCCCGCCAATAGGGATTCGGGACGGATATTTGCAGAGCAAATTTTCGGATATTCTCTTGTATCTTTGCGGGAAGCGGGATGCGTTCGGCATAAAAAAACAAACGGGTTTGTTTTGTTCTGCCCTCATTTTCGCTACCTTTGCAAAGTTGTATTGACCGGTAAATTCAAACTATGGAAAAATTGACAGGCACGATAATTCGTGCAATCCAGGATAAGAAGGGTAAAAATATCGTATCGTTGGATCTTTCGAAAATCGACGGGGCGATCTGCTCCTGCTTCATCGTTTGCAACGCCGACTCCACCACGCAGGTCGCTGCGATCGCGGCGGGTATCGAGGAGCAGGTATTGGAAACCCTCGGCGAGAAGGTCTGGCGCGTGGAAGGACAGCAAAATGCGCTGTGGATCGCTATGGACTACGTGGATGTGGTGGTGCATATTTTTCAGACAGAATTGCGTGAATTTTACAAATTGGAGGAGCTGTGGGCCGATGCCCCGGCGACCCGTTATGAGTATGACGAATAATATTTTATGGCACAACAGAAAATAAACAACAAAATGAATATGCCGCGTCCTTCGTGGATGTGGATATACGGCGTCATCATTATTTTTATTGTCGGCTACTGGATGTTCGGACCCGGCAACGGAGTCCCGGTCAAGAGCGACTGGAATACCGTGGCGCAGATGATCGAGCAGGGCGACGTCGAAAAAATCCAGGTCGTCAATCGTGACCTGGCGGAAATCTACCTTAAGAAGGATGCTGCGGACCGGTACCGTAAGGATGCTGCGGACCCGCGTTTCCGTAATATGCCCGAAACGGGGGCTCAGCTTACTTTCAATATCGGGTCGGTG